>Ga0209963_1000613_pt1 | contig 41975 bp, 45 predicted proteins | sample ThiBio_1000_biof_2_FD_183957 | JGI IMG/M metagenome (GOLD analysis project Ga0209963, IMG submission 183957) | Wastewater bioreactor microbial communities from Cape Town, South Africa - Thiocy_cont_1000_biof (SPAdes) | ecosystem: Engineered > Bioreactor > Thiocyanate-remediating >...
TCTGCATCAAATATTCATCCCGGTTTGTATGAAAGAGAACGGCGATGAGCCGATCGTTCAAACCCGCCGAGCGTTATGATGCAGCCACGGTCTGGCTTCATTGGATCACAGTCATACTTATTGCCATCCTATGGGGAATAGGCCAGACAGCAGACCTCATTCCGCGCGGACCGCTCCGCACGGGCGTTTGGTCCACGCATGTCGTTCTGGGGTTCCTCACTGCATTCGTTCTTGTAACGCGAGTTGCTTGGAGGGCGCAGTTTGGTCGTGTGCTTCCGTCTGCCGACAGTGGCACCCTCTACGTGATCGCCAAACTCGCGCATTACGCACTGTATGCTCTAATCGGAATTGTTGTCATCGTCGGAATTATCGACGCGTCGTATCGCGGGTTCAATGTTTTTGGATTGTGGTCTGTGCCGCAGTTCGGCAACGGTGATGCTGCAACCCGTCGCAGCATCAATGGGTGGCACGAACTAGCCGCCAATGCGCTTATCGTGGTTGCCGCAGTTCATGCCCTGGCGGCCTTGGGGCATCATTACGTGTGGCGTGACCACCTGCTTGATCGTATGCGGCTTTAGTCGTTCAGGATCTGGTGCACGAGGCGCCGTACAGGTTTTCTATGTGTCGTCGCAGTCGGCTATTATCCACTAATTCAGCGAGGCGGTCATTCCCGAAAGGCTCGATCCTCGATCGAGGAGCACCCTTGACATCAATGATCGCGGGGGCGAGGTGCTAAAGGACCTGGGTTCCGCTGGGTGATTTCGTCGCGGCCTGTTCTAGGACCGATCGGTCTCAGCAACGAAGCCTTCGTGATCGAGTCAGGCAAGTATCAGCGCTTTCATGGCAATCACTATTTGCCGGATCACGAGGGATGGCATGAGGCCAAATGGTTCTCGGCCGGTTCGGAAGCCTTTGCTTGTGTAACGGTTGCTTCATTGACCGTCGGCGTGCTTCTCTGCACTGAACTGATGTTCAACGAACATGCGCGCGCATGCGGGCGGAGTGGCGTACACCTTATCGCCGTACCTCAGGCGAGCGGCATCAACACGGAATATTGGAAGATTGCCGGCGCAATGACTGCGCTCGTTTCGGGCGCGTACGTTGTCAATTCGAATCGCTGCGGCGCAGCCGACGATGGATTATAATTTGGTGGCTTCGGATTTTCATTCTCTCCGTCAGAGGACCTGCTCGAACACACGGGTGAAGAATCGACGCTTGCCGTAGTCGATATTGATCTGGAATCTGCTGATCGCCAGAAGAGCCAGTATCCTTGCAATGTTCTTGAATGGTGCGGATCCAAGTGAAAACGATCGGAGATCGTGGTACATGAGGACCAAACGCAATATATATGTGACCCTGCCTATCCATTCGCGCGAAGAAGCTCGCGACAACATGAATTCCCCGGGTGCCGCCGTTGCATGCCTAACGGGCGGCGAACTACATACATGCGCTTCTCGGACACGATCCCTGTCGTCGCGACGTAGCTGCCGCCGTTAATAACGGTCGCGGACGCAAAGTATCCTATTTCATTTCACGTAAAAGTTCGTCTCTCCGCCTAATTGTTCGCGAAACATGCATTGTCTATGGATCGTCGTGTCGCCAGCTCTTGCGATTGTCGCCGAGCGATCGAACATTGGTTGCGCAGGATCAGATGACATGACGCATGTTGTCACCGAGAATTGTATCAAGCGCAAGTATATGGATTGCGTGACGGTATTCCATTGGCATGTTGAAGACTTGGGATTCGCCAGGCGCGCCGTTTGGACGAGCGTTTATCTCGGGCTTGGTTACGCGGTCGGTACCGACCTCGAAGCTGCGTCGGCATTTCTGATAAACCTGAGCGCCTTCTTGCTGTGCGCCGTCGCTCTGCTTGGGTCAGCCTCGATCGCAATCGGCCAGTCGGAGGTGTCGACCGTCTGAGTAGGGTCGCCTGATGACGTCCCGCCGCGGATTCGCAACCTATGACTAGGATCATAAGCCGACCAAACCGTTCTCTGGTGGGATATTGATTATTACGAGACGGAGCCTGCCTATGAAGTCCTTCCGGAGCACCAGCACGGCGGCCGTTTGGTTTGCAGTTCTTCTTGCCGGCGCTATCGCCGGTCTGGCCGCCCGCGCCCAGTCACCACCGATGGGCGACGGTCAGCATGGCACGGACCATCGACACATGCACGGGGGCGCTCCGCCGGTCGGCCATGCCGCCTCCGGGCAATCGGACGATCCGTGGCAGTTGGTTTCGTTGCCCGATCCGATGCGGGAGCACATGCTCTCCAACATGCGCGATCACTTGGCCACCCTGGATACGGTCTTCGGAGACATCGCTGACAACAAGTTTGATGAGGCAAGCAAGCTTCTAGAGGAGCGCCTCGGCATGAGTTCGCTCCTGCTGCATCATGCGGCCGAGATGGCGCCGTACTTCCCCAAGCCGATGCAAGATGCTGGCACTAGCATGCACCACGCCGCCAGCCGGCTTTCAATCGCCCTGCAGAACGCATCGGTCGCCCAGAGCTTCGATTCCATGCGCGAAGTAAGCGTTGCGATTCACGACGTCACGTCGTCATGCGTCGCTTGCCATGCCGGATACCGAATACATTGACGCCAAGGTCGAACACGGTTGTTCGCGTTTCTGTGAAATTTATATATAATTTCTGCAGACGGTGCCATCTTCGGGTCTATTGCGTCAACACCAGCAAGATCGACACCATTGAGCACTCACTGCTACTTCGCCGAAGACGTAGGTCTCCGCCAGCGCCTTGTCGGCCCGAACCAGCGCTCCTCGTTCCGAACCAGGCCCCGCCGTAGCGGAGCCAAGCGAAGCAGCACAATCACGGTAAAGCCCCTATTGTTAAGCGAAGAGCATAGCCATCACCGGCCCGGCATCATCTTTCCGGGTTGCATTTGACCGCGGCCCATCTGGCCCGACTGCATCGCGGGCATCATCGACATCATTCCCATGTGCGGCGCGAGGAGTTCGTCCGCGGCCTTCTTCTGCTCGTCGGAAAAGGTGCTGACGAGGTTGGTAAGGGCAGACTTGATCGCGCGCGTGCCTTCAAGCCGGGCGGCGAGCCATTTCTCCTGCAGCCCCATACGATCAACCAAGCTCTGCGGCGTCATCCCCATTTGAGGCATCAACGATGCACGAACTTCACTGAGGCTCTTTGCGTTTGCCCGCAGCGCATCAGCGAAGGCATTCCAGGCACTCGTCTGGGCATCTGTGATCTTGAGTTCAGTACGGAGAAAGGCAATCCGGCCCTCGACATGGTCAATGGTGGTGATGCCACCCATTCCCTCGTCCGGCTGCCGCATCATCTCCATCATTTGCATCATATTCGCCATGGGCATGTTACCGCCCATCATGTTCATCATGCCTCCACCGCTCATCCTGCCTTTGGGGCCATCCATCATGCCCTGCCCCATTATCCCAGGCTGGTCGGCGGACGCCGGGGGCTGTGTGCCGGCCGGCGTTTCTTTTTGCCCCGGATAGTGAGCGTCGTGATCGGTAGGCGATTGCGCCCAAGACGAAGGGCTCACCGTTGCAAGCAGCAACGTAGCGGCCACTGTCAGAGGTTTCATAGCTTTCTCCCGTTGATCAAATTGATCGATCGCTATGTGCACCCGATTTCCGCCACCTAACGATTGACACAGGTCAACCTTGGAACAAGCGAAGCCAACTAAAATACTTCCGAATACCGGACCTGACTGACACGAGGTCCCGCACGGGCTGTCTTCCAAGGCTGCGCCAATGAAATGTCAGCGAATGTCGGAACTATCAAAGAAGCAAATCGCACATCACGAAAGCGGCGAGATGGACCTCTTCTTTATTATTAGATCCAGAGGTGTCGCCATCCTTGATCTAGATCATCGGGCCTGACGCACAGGACGGTCATATTAACGAGCGATCATCGCTAGAAAAAAGGCAATCAAGGAAATAGGGAGAAAGCATGTACCAGCACATCCTCATCCCCACTGATGGCTCGGAGCTGTCACAGCAGGCTATTGAGCACGGTGTTGCTTTGGCGAAATCGGTCAACGCCAAAGTCACCGTCATGACGGTAACGGCGCCCTTTCAATTGTTTGCGATCGAGCCCGGTATCGTCACCGATACACCTGAACAATACGAAAAACGCGCAGCGGCTCTCGCCGCCAAAGATCTCAATGCTGCAATGGAAGTCGCAAAGGCCGCTGGAATTAGCTGTGACATTATCCGTGTTGAGCACGAACATCCGTACCGTGCCATCATTGATACGGCAGCGCAGAAGAGCTGCGATTTGATTGTGATGGCTTCACACGGTCGGCGAGGGATTTCCGCTGTCGTTCTTGGGAGTGAGACCGTTAAAGTCCTGACTCACAGTGCCGTCCCGGTCCTCGTTGTTCGCGCCCGAGCGCCGAGCTAAGCCGCTGCTGGGAGTCGATCATGACTTCGGACGCTCCCATCCGGTCCCTTCTCATTGTGTTTCCCGCAGCCGGAATCGCTTTGGGGGTTGGCTTGGGTGTCGCCGGACTGGAGCCCTGGGCCGATTGGGTTTGGACGATCTCGACCCTGCCGGTGTTGCTGGCGCTCCTGGTCGAGATCGGGCGCAGCCTGCGGCAGGGCGATTTCGGGCTGGATATCGTCGCCGCGCTGTCAATGAGCGCGGCACTTGCCTTCCGCCAAGAGCTCGCGGCGGCCATCGTGGCGCTGATGTATGCGGGAGGTCAGTATCTCGAAGCCTATGCTGAGGGGCACGCGCGGCGCGACATGACGGCGCTGCTTGCGCGCGTACCGCGGACGACGATGCGGCTTCGTGATGGCGGGCTGGAGGAGATCGGCATCGACGCGGTCGCGGTCGGCGACCGCCTGCTGGTTCGGCAGGGCGATGTGGTCCCGGTCGATGGCACGGTTGCCGCCGGCCTCGCCGTTCTCGACCAATCGGCCCTGACAGGTGAATCCGTTCCGCTTCAGCGCAAGCTGGGCCAAGCCGTCATGAGCGGGTCGGCCAATGTCGGCGAGCCCTTCAGCCTTGTCGCATCGCACAGAGCTGCGGAAAGCACCTATGCTGGCATTGTCCGCCTGGTTGAGGCGGCGCAGCGGTCCAAGGCGCCGATGGCGAGACTTGCCGACCGTTTTGCGATCGGATTCCTGGTCGCGACCGTCGCCATTGCACTGGGCGCATGGTTCTTCACTCGGGACCCTATCCGTCTGGTGGCGGTGCTGGTGGTCGCGACGCCGTGCCCGCTGATCCTCGCCGTCCCGGTCGCGATCGTTTCTGGCCTGTCACGGGCGGCAAAGCAGGGCATCCTGATCAAGGGAGGCAAGGCTTTGGAAACGATGGCCCGTATCCGCGCCCTCGTTGTCGACAAGACTGGAACGTTGACGGCCGGCCGCGCCAAAGTTGTGGCCGTCTATGCCGCGGCCGGCTTTACCCCGGACGAGGTGATCGGAATCGCCGCTTCGCTCGATCAGGCTTCAAAGCACATCGTTGCGCAGACCATCGTATCGGAAGCCCGACGCCGCGGCCTCCATTTGGCCCTGCCGGCGGATGCCGTCGAGACGGCCGGCGAGGGGATTTGCGGCCGGGTGATGGGTAGACCGGTGGTGGTCGGTGGCGTCAAGTTTGTGTCCACGTTGGCGCCACAAGCGGGTGCGCACCGAACTGATGCGCTTGGAAAAGCCACGGCAGGCGCGCTGCTTGTCGCGGTCGCGGTGGATGGCCGGACGGCGGGTGAGATCGTGCTTGCCGACGAACTGCGTGTGGGCACCGAACAGCTTCTTGGCAGGCTCAGGCGGCTCGGTATCGAACGGATCGTGGTTGCCACCGGAGATCGCCGTGAGGTCGCGGAAGCCATCACGGCAGGGCTTCGACTCGATGCGGTGCGTGCAGATCTGACGCCCGATCAAAAGGTCATGGTGGTGCTGTCGGAGCGAAAGGTCGGACCGGTGATGATGCTGGGCGACGGCGTCAATGACGCGCCCGCGCTGGCCGCGGCCGATGTCGGTGTCGCGATGGGTACAAACGGCGCGGCGGCCTCGGCCGAGGCCGCCGACGCCGTCTTGCTGGTTGACCGGCTTGACCGCATCGTGCCTGCGATCGAGATCGCGCGGCGCGCTAAGTTCATTGCGCTCGAAAGTGTCTATGCCGGGATTGGTCTCTCCACCATCGCAATGATCGGAGCAGCCATGGGTTATTTGTCTCCGGTGCAGGGCGCGCTATTGCAGGAAGTGCTCGACGTTGCCGTTATCCTGAACGCGCTCAGGGTACTTCGTGATCCGGCACGATCAGGCGGCGCGTGAACTTCGACGCTGTCGACGCATCCAACAGCGGGATCGTCGACAGAGCTAAAGCTGCGGCTGGGCTTCTCTGCACTGCAGAGTCACATAGTATGCACAATGATTGTGAAATCGCTGTGGCGCCATGTTTCGCTTAGGTTTGATCTTTCGAAAAACTGAGATCGTTCTTAGGTTAGATCGTGTGCTCCTCGATGGTTGATTCTGTGGAGTGCTGCCATGATCGGTGCCTTCTTAACCCCTTCATTCTAGGACCATATGATGAGGAGTGGGTGGCTTATGGTAACAGATCTGAGCGATTTCAATGCCTTCGCCCAGACTACGAATCTGGGGGTCAGAGGTTCGAATCCTTTCGGGCGCGCCAATCGTAACACACTGATTGGCGGCTGATTTTTCCCGGCCACAGAACAAAACTGGGCACCTGCGGATAGCACCGTCGGTAGCAGTGTCCAATTTCGTTCATGAGCTTGCCACCTATCCGCGAAAGACGACGGTGTATGATAGCATTGAAAGTTCGTGACTGCGTACACTCGACAGTCGAAAGCGATCAGAACTCGTCCATGCCCATTATCGGGAGGACAAGGCATGCTGATAAACCAACGACAGAGCTTGGCGGTATTGGGAGCGGCGTCTTTGCTGTTCGGGAGGCGCGCTCGATGGCATCGCGTTCGCAGACACCCACGATACCGATTTTCTTACGGCGAGTCGCTCAACCGCCGGTGCATGGCGACGGCGCAGCGCGGCCGACGCCCCACGACAGTTGTCCCTGCACGATGGTCAGCGTCCACCGCCCGATCGAATAGGTCGTTCCTTCTGTCCCCATGGCCGGCAGTAGGCGCCAACTACTCCTGATAGGTGTCCTCGCCGTCCGGGACCGGCTTATCGAACAGAATGAACGCCAGGTTGTCTCCGGGTTCGGACATCACATCGGTGCGCAGGCCCGACATCTCGCCGGTCACGCTGCTCGCATATTCAGCGACTACTTCACCGAAGCTGTTGCGCTGGATGGCGATCTTCTGGCCGGCTTCGACCTTGTCGTTGAGCTTGACCAGATGCTCGACGAACCCTCCCTGGGTTGCGGCAACCGGGACTGCGCCACGACCGACAAAGACGCGCACATCCTTGCCGGTCCGCCCCATCGGGCCGGCGACGATCCCGTGATGCTTGAGCACGTTCATTGTACCCTCTACGAACTGCGCAATCATCGGGAGGTCCAGGACGCGCGCGGCACCGACCTCTGGACAGATCGCCGGGACGCCCGCGGCGAGAAGCGCATTGTGCAGGGTTGTCGGAAAGGCATGTTGCGGCATGTCGAGGATCTGGCCGACCGGATAGAGATCGGCCATGGCCTTGACCTCTGGCACATTCATATCGGCAATATTGAATGCGCTGACCTCGAAGCCGGTCGTCCCGGTATGGAAGTCGATCGCGGCGTCCGCGTTCGGCCGGAGCAGCCGGTTGAACACCAGCGCGGCATGCCGGTCGGGCGCGGTGCCGTTCTCGTTCCCCGGCCAGACCCTGTTCACATCGATCAGGTCGATGCTCCTGCTCGAGTTGGGCCATTTGCGCTGGATGGCCAACATGGCCGGGCGCGCTATGTCCGTGACCGCCATCACCGTCCCCGACATCTGTGCCGGATCGAGCTGGTTCATAACGGTCATGACCGTATGCACCGAACTCATCTCGTCGCCGTGTACGCCGCTGGTCAGACCGACGCGTTTTCCTGGTTTTGCACCTCTGGCGACGATTACGGACACGTACCAGTGCTCTCCGGTACGCATCTGCACGCCCTGAAAGTACAGATGGTGCCTCCGGCCGGGCTCTAGGTCGTTGACGTCGAGTGCGCTGACGACTTTCTTTCCCTGGATTGTTTCTCCGGTATAAACCGTTCCCTTTCCAGTCGTGGCGTCGGTGGAGGACGAGGCTTGCGCAGCCGCTGGGATGGCATTGGCGGCAAGCGCCGTTGCCGCCCCGACCGTAGCAATGGCTGCCTTGATCAGATCGCGGCGCTTGATGCCATTTTGGGGTTTATCGATCATGCTCGGAGCCTTTCTTAATTGTACGGGATGATATTTCTGCCGACGCACGTACGCCGGCTTCGAGATCCTGCCCGACTTCACAACTAAGAAGATGCCGCTGAACTCACAAGCTTCCGGTCGAGACGATCTTCCACATGTCAGCAGTGCGTACCTATTCGTGACCGTTCAATAACAAAACCGGGCATTTCATCTTCAGAAATCATATGGCCCCTACAATGACATAGCGGTGCCCAGTTTCATCCTGTCCGTCGCGCCACCTGCATACCAAACTGCGAACCCCGGCCGCGGGGACGCTTTAAAAGTACGGGCATGACAAACACCCCTCACACCAGTCCCCGCCGCACCGCCTCGATTGCCGCTTCTGCGCGCGAGGAGATGTTGAGCTTGCGATAGACCGTCTTGACGTAGCCCGCGACCGTATGCGGCGTAAGGCCCAGCACGCGCGCGGCTTCCGCCACCCGCAGCCCGCGCCCGAACAGCCGCAAAATGTCGAGTTCGCGCGGCGTTAGCGTAGCTTCGGCATCGATGTTCGCGTCCACCACACTCCGCTTGGCGAAGTACGTCAGCATCCGCTGCGCGATCGAGGGCGACAGCGGCGGTTCGCCCGCGTCGATGCGATTCAGGTAGCCGACCAGCGTGTCGGCGTGCTGGTCTTTGAGCAGATAGCCCTTGGCGCCGGCGGCGATGGCGTCGAACAGATGCGCGTCGTCGTCGTAGATGGTCGTCACGATCGGCAGTATCTGCGGATGGCCGTCGGCGAGCATGCGGATCAGGTCGATGCCATTGCCGTCTGGCAGGCCGATGTCGATCAGCGCGATGTCGCGCGACGCATTGGCGTCGGGTTGCGCGAAAGTGCGCGGCTGCCCGGCGATCCAGGCGCGCGCTGCTTGAAACGTCGCCGCTTCGCTGATGGCGATGCCGCTGAAGGCAACGCCCAGCATCTGCACCAGCCACGCGCGGGTATCGGTCTGATCCTCGACGATCAGGCCGCGCCGCTTGCGGGGGAGAGGTGTCGGGGATGCCATCGGCTCAACTCATGACTTGTACATCCGTTGTGCGGCGTCGGCGGGGTCACTGTAGGAGCCGTCCTCCAGCGACGACACCCCCTGAATGTGGGGTTCATCTGCATTGTCGGTCGCGGCCGTGTCGGCAATCATCGGAATACGGATTTTGAACGCGCTGCCGTTCGCGGTTGGTAACGCCGCGAACGATCCGCCGAGATCGCCGAGGCGGCGGATAATGCCGCGCAACCCGTTGCCTTGGGCACCGCCGCCCATGTTCGCCGGATCGATGCCGATGCCGTCGTCGGCGATGCAGGTCGATAACGTTTGATCCTCTTGCGCCACCGCCACATCGACGCGCTTTGCTCGCGCATGGCGGATGACGTTGCTGACGATTTCGCGATGCGCCGAGACGATGCTGCGATAGATGTGGTAGTCGAGCAGTTTCGCGCTGTCGTCGACCGTGGCGAGCGGCCAGTGCAAATCGATGCCGGCGGCGGCGAGGCGCTCTGTCGCTCCATGAGACGCGCGATCGCCGTGAAGGACTCGAGCATGTCCGGCTCCTCGCTGAGGTCGCCGGGTTCGAGCGCAATGCGCTTGTCGGGAGCCTCGGCTGAGCCGATTGCGATCAGCCGCGACGGCACCGGCACCATCCGCGCCGGCCCGTCGGAATCGACGGCGACGACGCGCACCGTGCCGGGCTCGGCCTGCGGCGTCAGTGTCATGTCGAGCCAGGGCTGGTTCAGCACCAGCCAGAACACGAGGGCGCAGGCGCCGAGACGAAACAGCGCCGCGGTCTGCATGATGCGGTTCGGAAGCCAGTGCGTCATGGCCTGGCGTTCGATTTCCCCCCGAGACGAGGGGTACGCCGACCCTGTCCAAACCGGCATATTGGCGAACTGTCCCGATTTGTCGAATGGATTTCGATGCTGGCTGTCCTGATTCTGGCGGAAGGGTTGACCGCGTTCTGCGCCCTTGGCTTCGAGATCGCGATGGCGCGGCTGGTGGCGCCGCATGCCGGCATGTCCACGGATACATGGACCGCGATCATCGCCGCGTTCCTGCTGGCGCTCGCGCTGGGCAATCATATCGGCGGTCGCGTCGCCGCCGTCTCCGACATGCGGCAGAGACTTTGTGTCGCAGCCGGCGCGATGCTGGCGGCCGCGTTCGCCATCGCCGTCACGCCGCTGGCGATGCCGTGGTGGGATGCGGCGATCCTCAGCCCCGCGCCGGCCGCGCCATGGCGCATCGTGATGTTTTCCGCAGTGCCGTGCCTGCCGGCGGGCCTCGCTCTCGGCATCGCGACGCCGTTGTTGATGAATGCCGCGCTGACGTTGTCGCGCAGCCACGCCGTGGCCGGGCTGGTCTACGGCGCGGGCGCCACCGGCAGCGTCTGCGGCGTGCTGTGTGTATTGTGGTGGTGGCTCGACGCGCTCGGCACGCGCGCGACATTGCTCGGCATCGCTATGGTTGCACTGGCGCTGGCGGCAGCGATCGCGACCACAGCGCTGACGCGGCCACAAACGGCGCTGGCATGATCCGGTTTCTGTTGCCGTTCGCGGTGCTGCTGTCGGCGGCGGCGTCGCTGGCGGTGGAACTCGCCATCGTCCGGCTCGGTGCGCCGTATCTCGGGCAATCGCTGCTGCCATGGTCGGCGGCAATCGCCAGCGTGCTGCTCGGACTGACGATCGGTCATGTGCTGGGTGGGCTCGCTGGTGGTGAGGCGGCGACGTCGCGCGCGCTGCGCGGCTGGCTCTCGGCGGCATGGCTCGCAGCAGGCGTTGCGGCGATACTGATGCCGGCTTTGATCGGCCCGATCGCGACTGTCTTCGAAAGCGATGACGGTTTTGGCTTCGACGCCGTGGCAGCGATCGCCGCGCTGGCCGCGCCGCCGAGTTTCGCCGCCGGCTTCGTCTCGCCCTTGGCGCTGCGTCTCGCCGCGCGGATGCCGCAACTCTCGTTGCCGCGCATGGTCGGCGCGATCTATGCCGCCTCCGCCGTCGGCAGCGTTGCCGGCACCGCGCTCGCCGGCTTCGTCGTGTTGGAACGGTTCGGCGCGGCGGGACTGGCGTATCTCGCCGGCGGGACGTGGCTCGCACTCGGCGCGCTGGCGCTGCCGGCACGCAAGCCCGCCGTCGTTGCGCCGATTTATGGGTTCGTGCTGGCGGCCATCAGCGTGTTGCCGTGGCTCGGCGGCAAACAGTGCCTCGTGGAGTCGCGCTACACTTGCATCCGCCTGCTCGACAAGCCGCTCGCCGGCGACCACCTGCTGCGTTTCATGATTCTCGACGAGGGCGTGCACTCGGCTTCCGACCGCGATCATCCGCAGCGCCTGCACCTCGGCTACGCGGTGCTCACTGATCGCCTCGCGCAGGCGGCGTTCGCGGCTGCCGCCACGCCGCGTGCGCTCGTGGTCGGCGGCGGCGGCGCGACATTACCGCGCGCCTGGGCGAGTGCGGATCAGCCCATCGCTGCGACCGTGATCGAACTCGATGCCGAGGTCGCCACCATGGCGCGCGACACCATGTGGGCGCGCAGCGCGCGCCTCGAGACGCTGATCGGCGACGGCCGCGCGGTGTTGCGCACGCTGCCCGCGACGCCGACCTATGATGTGGTGCTGATGGATGCCTATCGTTCGCGCAGCGTGCCGCCGCATCTCGTCACCGCCGAATTCGATCGCGACGTCGCGGCGCGGCTCACCCCGTCCGGCGTTTATATCTCCAACGTCATCGACCGCGCCGATCCGCCGCTGCTGGCGCTCAGCATCGCGGCAACCCTGGCGAGGGCGTTTCCCGCTGTCGATCTCTGGATCGCCGAGACACCCGCCGGCGGCACCACCAACATCGTCGTCGTGGCGTGGGCCTCGCCCGAGCGCGCGTTGCGCCCGCCGCAACTCACCGTCGATGCCACGGTGATGGACGCCGGCGATGGCGTGCGCATGCAACCCGTGACGTGGCGGCGGTTTGATCTTGAAACTGCACGCCAGCGCTGGCCGCGCGTTTGCGCTGCGGTTCTCACCGACGACTGGACTCCGGTGGACCGACTGCTGGCCGGGCGCGCGGTGTGCTCTCATGAGGCCTGGCGATGAGCGAGGTTCTCCGCCAGATCGCTCGCACCGCCGTGCTCTGCGGCGCGCTCGGTCTGCTGCTGTATCTCGTTCTGTCGACGGCGGCGGATCATCCCGTTACTGCGCCTGCGATCGGGCTTATCGGTGCGTCCGTCATTGGCGTGCTGGTGTTTCACCTGTTGCGCGACGCCTGGCACAGCGGCATCATTCCCGAGAAGTTCGGCATCACGTCGCGCGACGCCAATCCGGTCTGGTATTGGGGCTCCATGCTCTGGTACAGCGCGTGCCTGATCGCGCTGATCGCATTAGCGCTGATCTGCCTGCTGCGCATCGTGGGGCTGTGAGAGTGTCAGCGCTGAATTGAAATGTAAGTCGTCGCATCAGCCACCCTCGGCGTCGTTCCCGCGCAGGCGGGGACCCAGAACCCCTGGCGTTGCAGTTGATGGAGGCGTGTGACCAAAAAGGGTTGCAATCGCTATCCCGCATCATCACCGCTGCGGCGTAGGGATCCCCGCCTGCGCGGGACGACGATGTTTGTGTGGCGGCTCTCCCTGCGACCAACACCCTCACGGACACGGTTTCTGCGGCAACAGCTTCACCGACGCAAGGTCGGTCTTGATCCGCATATTCTCGAACACCGTATCGGAGACGGTGAAGACGCCGTTGAGGTAGCGCGTCATGTTCTCTCGCACGCGGAATTTGCCGTTCTTGTCGTTGCGCAGGATTTCCACGCGGTAGCGCGGCGCATCGGCCATCGCCGCCGCCGGATGTCCCTTCGGCAGCGGCGACTTCACCTCGTCGCCGGTGCGATAGGTGATGCGGTCGATGCTGGAGAGCGAATCCTCCGGGTTGTAGACAGCGGCGACCAGCGGCTTTCTCTCACGCACGGCGGCATCCGACAGGCGATCGTGATGCAGCGGCAGCAGCACATCGGCCGGCAGCACCACGCGTCCGCCGGGCAATTTTTGCGACGTGGCGACGATGCCCTGCGGCGTCTTGCGCGCGACCAGCGAATCCTGCCGCTTCACTTCGCCGTTGACGCGGTCGGTGATCGCGAACGCAAGCTGGGTGCCGTCGCCATTCTCGGTCACCGTCGCGTCGGACATCAATTTGATCGCGCCGCCGGCAAATTGCAGATCGGCGACGGTGTGGCGGATCATCTTGTATTCGGTGCAACGGCTGCCGGAGAGTTCGATGGTCATGCGGCCCTTGCCGCTCTTGAGCTGATCCGAGGCTTTGGCCGGCGCGAATGTCAGGTTCAACACCAGCCGGCGCGGTGTGCCTTCGATCTGGGGTTGGCTCCGAGCCTGTGCATGCGAGGCAGGGACGCCAATGACGATCGCCAGCGCAATCAAAGCAACAAGGACGGGAGTAAGGCGGCAATAACGCGATACTGTCATCATGTCGTCCGAAGCAGGTTGCGCTTGTATCATTCCGATGTCGTCACAGCGCGTTATTGCGAGCGAAGCAATCCAGAAAGCCACAAAGCAAGAACTGGATTGCTTCGTCGCTGACGCTCCTCGCCATGACGGCGGTGACGGCGATCCTTCAATCCTATTCCGCTCTAATCCAACCTCGTCGCAATCGGCACCCCTCGAAGTGGGGGGCTGCTGGCGTCCGGCCATCCACCGTCAGCGGCAACCACCCCCATAAACGGGGGGTTGCTGGGATTCGGCGGCCGCCTAAAAATTCAGCATTCGAGTCTCTCTGTCCGGATCCGTTTGACCCAAGGAAGCCATGAGGAACGTTACGATGCATCTCAACGACAAGCAGAACGCGAAGCCGCTGCCCTTCGTTCTTGCCAATTCCAAGCCCTACGCGCTGGAGCAATACGAAGACGATGCGCTCGGTTATTACGATCCGATCACCCAGACCTGGCGCGGCACGCTGCTGTTCCACAAGTCGTCGACCTCGCGCAACGTCTCCTCGACCTCGGGCCGCACCTCGGATTCCGATCTGTCGTCGGACGTGCTGGGCAACTGATTTGCCATCACCTGATGTTATTGACTTGATCAGGGTCGGCCTTCGGGTCGGCCCTTTTCATTAATCCCGACACCACGCTGAGTTCGCCATGACAACCGTGCCAAAAAGCGTCCTGATGATTTCCACCAAGCTCGATCCGCACGTCGATGCCGTGCTCGCGCGGCTCGAAAAACGTGGCGTGCCGTGCTTCCGGATCAACACCGATCATTTCCACGAGGACTACCGCCTCGCAATGACCGACGAATTGAGCGGCGCCATCACTATCACCGACAAGTGGGATCGCGCCTGCGTGTTTCCGCATGGGGTGCGTAGCGTCTGGATGCGCAAGCCGGAAACGCCGCTGCCGCCGCCCGGTGTCGATGACGACGGCGTCATCGAATACGTGCAGGGCGAGATGCGCGAGCTGATGGGCTTCATGCCGATGGACGCGCGGGTGCCGTGGATCAACAATCCCGACGAGAACCGCCGCCACCAACGCAAGTTTCCGCAATTGCGGCTGGCGCGTAGTCTCGGCCTGCGGGTACCGCGCTCGATCATCACCAACGATCCCAAGGAAGCTGAGGCCTTCTTCGCCACCTGTCCGGACGGGGTGATCTGCAAGCCGCTGCTGATGGGCAGCCATTACGTCGAGGGCGAGCACTATGTCGCCTATACGCGGCCGATCCCGTCGTCGGAATTCGCCGCGCTGCGGGAGTCTATCAGCCTGTGCCCGACCTACCTTCAGGAGGCGATCGCCAAGGACCACGAGTTGCGCGTCACCATCATCGGTGACGAACTGTTCTGCTGCCGCATCGACAGCCAGGGCGTCAAAGGCGCGGAGCAGGACTGGCGCGCGGTCGATACCGACAAGCTGCCGCACACCATCGTCGATTTGCCGGACGAGGTGGATGCCGCACTGCGCGCTTACCTCAAGGCATGCGGCCTGCGCTTCGGTGCGTTCGATCTCATCGTGACGCCGCAGGGCGACTACGTGTTCCTCGAACTCAATCCGAACGGCCAGTGGTACTGGGTCGAACTCTCGACCGGCGCGCCGATGGCCGATGCCATGGCCGACTTGCTCGAAAATCCATGAGTAGCGCGAGCGCCAGTGTGCCGGATATCGCGTGGCTGGCGCGGTTGCTGGAAGCCGGCGGTACCGGCGGACTGCCGCGGCTGTTGCGGGTGCTCCTGCGGCTCGGCTGGCTTCAGCGCCATCGCATGGTCCCGGCGCTGGTCGCGTCGCTGGTGTTGAGCGCGCTGGCGCTGGCGCCGCCCGCACTGCTCGCGCACCTGATCGACAACGTGTTTCCGTCGCACACGGCGATGGCAGTGATTGCGGTCGGCGTTGCGCTCGGCTGTATCGCGCTGATGGATGCTGGTTGCGCCTTCACCCGGCGCCTCTTGTCGGCCGCCGCCGGGCTCGAATTGCGCCGCGCGCTGCTGGAGCCGGCCTTCGCCGCTGTGCTGCGGCTGCCGGTGGATCGCAAGGAGAGCCGCGATCAAGGGCTGCTCGGGCGCACCTTTGAGGAAGCCGAACGGCTGGCGCAGGGCGCGAGCGACAATCTGATCGAAAGCGCGTTGAGCCTCGGCACCATCGCCGTGCTGGCGGTGGCAATGGTGGTGGTCGATGTGCAGGTGGGGTTCGTCGTCATCATCATCGTTGTGGCGCTGACGGTGCTGCATGTGCTGTTCGCCCGCGCTTTGCGCGCGCGCGAAGGCGCGTGGTTCGAGGCGCGCAGTCGGTACTGGGCACATCTGGTCGAGGCCGTCGCCTATGTCGCGACCTTGCGCTTCAATTCGGCGCATGGCTTCGCGGAGCGGCGTTTCGTGGATCGCCTCACGTCCGATCTCAACGCGCATTTCGCGGTGATCCGGATGTCGGCAGGACTGGATGCGGTGGGCCGCTTTGCCGGCGGGCTGATCACGGCAGCGATCGCGCTGGTCGGCGGCCTTCGCGTGATCGACGGCAGCATCAGCATCGGCGATTTCGTTCTGTTCCTCTCGGTCGGCGGTTCGCTGGCCGTGCCGGTGCTGAACCTCGTCAAGACCTTCGACGATTTCCAGGCAATGACCGTGTCGGTCGCGCGGCTGTCCGATATCGTATACGGCCCGCATGAAGATGTCGGCGGTGTTCTCGCACGGCACGAGCCGCGCGCCGCGCGGCTCGATGTCACCGGCCTGTCGTTTCGCTATGCCGGCGCCGACGCACCCGTGCTGCGCGAACAGTGGTTCTCGCTCGCGCCCGGCGACAAGGTGGCGGTGGTCGGCCCCAGCGGCATCGGCAAAAGCACGCTGGCGAGCCTGTTGATTGCCGCCCGCCGGCCCGAGCACGGTACGATCCTGCTCGACGGCAAGCGGCTCGAAACGATTGCGCTCGGCGAATTGCGCCGGCGCATCGTGGTGGTGCCGCACGAGATTGACACCTTCACCGGTAGCATCGCGGAGAATCTCACCATCGGTCTGCCGGCGATGGATGTACTGGATATCCGCAAGGCAGCTGCCATCGCCGCCATCGATGCCGACATCATGCGGCTGCCGCAGGGTTACGACACGTGGCTGGGGCAGGGCGGCGTCGATCTTTCCGCCGGGCAGCGCCAGCGGTTGGGCATCGCCCGAGCGCTGTTGCTTCGGCCGGATATCCTGATCCTGGACGAGAGCACGTCGTCGCTGGATGCCGTCACCGAGACGCTTGTGCTCGACGCGCTGCTTGAGCATTGCGCGTCGATCACCATCGTGGCCATCACCCATCGTCCCAGCGTCGCGCAGCGGATGCAGCGAAGCGTCGTGATCGGCGAGTAAAATGGGTTGCTCAAAACCCGAATACCTCACCGTTCTAGCTACAAGCGTGAGTTTCGAAGCGATCCAGTCTTTGTTTCTCGGTTTTCAGGATTGCTTCGCTTCGTTCGCAATGACGGATTGATTTTTGATCTACCACATCGTCTGCGCGATCAGTTCGAACGAACGCAGTAGGGCTGCGTGATTGAAGATGTTGAAGACGATTATCAATTCGTCCGCCACGGTATGTTCGACGAGGTCGCAGCTAATAGCATGTCGTGCAGCAATCGCTGCGCCAAGTGCGTTGCGACCTGCGGCAAAAGAAATCAACTTGACTAGGTGAGTAGGCTTTCATAGCATAAAACTAGCAAGCTGGTTCAAACGTCGTGCCCCGTGTCGGGCTTTCTCCGCTGTATCCGTGCGCGGGATGTCTGCTGAACAGGTTGCTTCACCCATTGCTTGAAGTATCGACCCGTTATGCTCGCGCATTACGCGCTTTCATGACGTTTGATCTCGCGACGCGCTGTTTGACGCAGTGATTCGTGAATGCGGAGGTGTGTCAAAAATCGTGCGGCAACAATCGAATGTCTCGATCAGTCGGATTGAGTATCGTGACCAAGCATCTTGAGGCGCGTCACGAATGGTACGCCGGCGATATAGGGTGCGGCGAACTCGTTATGGTTCTGCGTCGCAAGCTGAGAGAGATGCCAGGCGAGGTTCTCAAGGTGGTCGCGCTTGATCCTGCCGCGCCAATCGACATCGCGGCATGGTGTCGCATGACGAATAACGAGCTGCTCGAAACGGACGTCCCCAATCATAGCTACTGGATCCGCTCACGCACGCTCTGGAGCTGATGAGCGCATGTCAACATACGCATCTATCGCGGCGGGCTAATCCGCGGCGAAATCAAACAAAACGCGGAAATGACTCCGCGCCATGAGGAGAAAAAGAATGTCCGGCAAATTCGTCGTCAGCCTGACCTGCGCCAAGGATGATACCGACAAGGCTACGGTCGCCTTTGTAGTCGCCAATGCGGCGGTCGCCTCCGACAAAGACACGGTAGTGTTCCTGTCGACCGAGGGTACGCGTCTCGGCGTCAAAGGTTACGCCGACGGCGTCCATGAGGAAGGCTTCGCGGCGCTCAAGGATCTGATGACGAACTTCGCAGAGGCCGGCGGCAAGATCTACGTCTGTTCGCCGTGCTTCAAAAAGCGTGGGCTGGACGACGGCAATCTGGTGCCGGGTGCGGTGATCGTCGGCGGCGCCAAGCTGGTCGAGTTCATGGGCGAGGGCGCCCCCAGCGTGTCCTACTGATCGTCATGCGCGTCGGGAGGACATCATGATTCCATTTCGCGGAATGGCGCTGTTATTTCTTGTCGGCGCGCTCGGTTATATCGCGCTGAGCTACTTCGCCTTCAAGGTGCCGGCGACGCTAGCCGATGGCGAATTGTGTGGATTCCTCGAGGAGGATTTCGGCGCCGGCGGACAGATCGTCCATGCGCCGATTGCCGCCTGGTGGCTTAGTTTCAGTCGCCTGCAGGAATACTGGACCGCGATTTCGGTAGGCTTGTCGGTGGCGTTTGTCGGCTTCGCCCTGACAGTCCGCCGGCGCGCCGGCGGCGGGGCGGCCGCGGGCGCAGCGATGGGCGGTGGAGCGCTGGCATTGTCAGCTCTGTGCGTCAGTTGTCTTGCGCCAGCCTTGTCGGTGGTCGGTCTCGGCATCGCCGGAACGCTGCTTGCCGGCGTGCCGAAGTGGCTGATTGCTCTCAATACGCTGCTGCTCACCGGATGGGGAACCTTGTTCCTGTCGCGGCGGCTGTCGAATTGCGCGCTGCCTGACAAGTCGGGGACTGCGTCCGAGAGCGACTCATTCAAGCAGGGTGAAAGCCGCTTCGCTTGAGCGCGGAGGCGCCATTCAATTCTGTCGATGCATCTTCGGGGGGAGGATTTCGATGACGAAGTACAGGCTTTTGGGTTTCACGGCCGCCGCCGTGCTGCTCGTCGCTACGCCACATGCATTCGCTGAGGATTACGCGAAGGTTTTGCACCCGGCCAAGCCGGACATGCCGCTGGCGCACCCCATTGCGGACAAGGATATCGCGCCGCCGCCGTTCTCGCTGATTGCCGACCGGCCGGTGCGTCCGGCCTATGTGCCGGGTCTTCCCGGATTGCCGCAAGGCAAGACCGTGGCCGATGACTTCGGCCGCAAGCCGCCGAAGTTCGATGCCGTTTTCATTCGCAAGAGCAGGGTGGAGAACGGCGAGGTGGTGATCCCGGCGGGCGGACTGGTTTATCACGAGGACACCTGGGGCGGTGAAGTGGCCTTGCGCGGCGAGCCGATTCCCGTGCTCGGGCGATTGCCGACTTATGTCGATTACGACATGTCGATCGTGGTGAAGGAGAATGTAACGATTCCTGCCGGGCAGAGCGTGGTCGTCGGTGGTACCGTCTATCAGTATTATGCGACGGTCGGGCACGGTAAAACTGCCAACCATGCGCTGCACGTCAAGACCATTGCCGGCACCGACTGGGAGTGGGCGTTCGGCTCGCCGGTTCTTTCCACCACCCAGAAGGATTGGTGGAACGGTCTGGCATTCACGCAACTCTATAATCAGGGCAAGGCGCGCGAGGCCAATCCCAAGCAGATGGTGTTCGACTGGATCTCCGGCGTGCGGATGGATCGCATCGTGCTGGCGGACGACAAGGTGTTCGCCGGGCTCGCCGGTGCGGGCGACGAATGGAAGGTGGGCAACCGGACCGTGAAGGTCGCCGCCGTCGATGCTGCCGTTGGTACCGTCAACATCGAGGTGATCGAGGACGGCAAGGTCGTGCTGGCGAAGACGCTCGGTCCGGTGCAGAGCGATCTTCTGATCGAGGACACCGGCGCGCGCAAGAAACTGGTGTTCGAACATGGCGACGCCATCGGCTTTTTGTCGCCGTGGCCGGAGCCCTTCAAGGACGGCAAGGCCAATCTGAAGATTTACGGCAAGGCGTTCAGTTTGCGATACGGCGACAGCTATGCTGGCGATCCGCGCTTCGCGGTGTATCCGGTCGGTTGTCCCACCGGGCATAACTTCGGTTTCATGCTTGTCAACAAGGACGAGATCCGGCTGAAGCCCGGTGCGTCGGTCGATGGACCGGAAGGCTACTTCAAAATCGCGGTCGATCGCATCGAGGGCGACACGGTGCTGGGCTGGCATGTCGCCGATAAACAGGGCAACCGCTCGGCCAATCTCGGCGGACCGACCATCACCAATGTCGATCTGGTGCTCGGGCAAGGCCGCGTCGCGGGGCAGGCGATCCTCAAGGATGTTGGCCGTCAGATGCTGGCGCGCACCTATGAGAATATGCAAGCGAATGCTGGCGCGTCCGGTGCCGTGCCATCGGCGGCGCCTGCGCAGCACGCGGCGGCCCATTCCTCGCCCGGTCCCGCTTCACCACTGTCGCCCGGCCTGATCGCGGCATTCGGCGTGTTCGCTGTCGGCGTCGGCGCGGTCGGTTACGAAGTCGGCCGGCGACGCAAACACTGATCGCGGAGTCACGATGAATTCAGGAATGAGCGACCACCAATCGCCGGACGTCAGTTTTGACGGCGGTGATCTCGATTGCGGCAACGGGCTGTTGCTGCTGATCCGCAAGCATATCGATCCGTTGCCGCGTGGTGGTTTGCTCGAAATCCGCTCGACCGAGATTTCGGTCGATGAGGATCTGCCGGCATGGTGCCGGCTCACCGGCAACGAACTGGTGACCTGGTCGAAGGAAGGCAAGCAACGCAAGTTTCTAGTCTGCAAGGGACAGCTCGCGGAGCGCAGCAAGGCGGAAGCATCGAAAGCTCCAGCGGCTTCGGTGGCGCCGGCCGTGGCCTCGGTGTCATCTGAACCGTTGCCGCGCCGCAAGGACATCGTTGCGCCGCAGGCGGTACCGCCGCTAGCGGTCATGGGCATCGGTAGTTGGCCGCGGCCGCGCTGGATGGTCGAGGCGATGCACGATCACGTGCAGGGGCGCCTTGATGAAGTGCGATTTCACGAAACCGCTGACGATGCCGTGCGGCTCGTGGTCAGCGCGCAGGAGCGTGCTGGTGCGGGCGTCGTCACCGATGGCGAGCAGCGCCGCGACAGCTATGCAAGTTTTGTCGCGACCCGGCTCGACGGATGCCAGTTGGTGCCGCTGATCGATCTGTTGCCGCTGGTCGATCACCCGGAAGAGTTCGAGGCAGAGTTGCGTGCGCTGGACGTGCCTGCCGGCGACGTGCGCCATCCCGGCGTGTTCGGTCCGATTCGGCGCAAGCGACCGATCGCTGGCCATGAACTCGATTTTCTGCGTGGCGTTACATCGAAGCCGATCAAGGTCGCGCTGCCGGGGCCGTATCTGCTGACGCGCACTATGTGGATGGAATGCATTTCCGAGCAGGTTTATTCCTCGCGCGAACAGATCGCAGCGGATATCGTGCGCGTGTTGCGCGAGGAGGTGTTGGATCTGCTCGACGGCGGCGCAGCGCTGGTACAACTCGATGAGCCGGTGTTATCGGAAGTGGTGTTCAGCGGGCCGAAGAACAAGCGCAGCTTCATGTGCGGTGCGCTGTCGGAATCGCTTGGGCCGGAGCACGAACTTGGCTTCGCGCGGGACCTGATGAATGCGGTGGTCGATGGTCTGCCGCGCGAGCGCATCGCGATGCACGTTTGTCGCGGCAATTGGACGCCGGATGAAAGTGTGGCGCTGGCAGGCAGTTACACTCCGCTGGTGGAGACGCTCGCTGGCATGAAAGTGGGCGCCTATCTGTTGGAGATGTGTACGCCGCGTGCTGGCGAGATGGAAATCCTGCGCCAGTTGCCCGACGATGCCCGTATCGGCGTTGGCGTCGTGAATCAAAAGCATATCGGAATCGAGGCGGTTGACGATGTGGCTGCAAAGATCGGCCGCGCTATCGATCTGTTTGGACGCGAGCGCCTGCTGCTACATCCAGACTGCGGATTTGCGACCTTCGCCGACAATCCGATTTGTGCGGCGACCTCGGCCGAAGCCAAGCTTGCCGTGATTAGCCACGCCGCGACAATGTTCAAGGGCTGAACCAGGTTTGACGGAAAGCGAAGAGCCAGGCCCATGTTGGGCCGAACGCGAAAAGCATAGGTCATCGGCTCTGGCGCCGCCGCCCGCTATGCGCATCCGTACGCCAGGATAGGCAACAGGCCGATTTGGATTGATTGGGGGTCGCGCTTTTGGAGAACGGCCCATGCCGCGTCGGCTAATCGCCATACTCTTCTGAGGTTGATCCGCCGATAGTAGCCCGACTCCTGCGCATCGCCGAGCTTGAAATTGAAAATGATCTTGCCATCGACCTTCCTTTCATCGCGACGGAACGGTGTCGCGGTGAACTGGATGAGCTTTTTCGCTGCGAAGTGGTCCCGCACCTGACTCCAGGTCGCCGCGGTGATGTGATGGGCTTCATCGGCGACGAGGATCGAGCAGCCTTCCAGCAGCCGACGCAGCGCGTCGACGACCGATGCCTTCAGGATGTAGGGAGTGGCGATGATGACGTTTGACGCATTCACGGGCCTTGAGGTCGACAGCGCTGGGCGCACGATGCGCGTTTCGCCGTATTCGTGACGCTCGTCGATTTCGTTGCGGGTGGATTGATAGCTCCCGGCACCTCTGCGCAACACTCGCTAGGATCAACCTGAAATAGCGACCGGGTTCATGGTTCGGCCTTCCATCGGATGGACGCCCGAACAAGTGGGCACCGTTGTGAAGACGCGCGTCTGACGAACTCGCCTGCGTTGGAAAATGGTGTGGTCAGCGCTAGGTCGACGGTTCCGCCGTTGCTTCTATGAGCGGGTGCCTTTGCGGCTACCAACGGTTTCCTCCGGATCGCGCCACCCAAGAGCGTAGCTGAACCTACTCGCGTGCTCGACCAGGGTCCGCGCCCATTGGCCTGTCATTTTCGGATCGAAGCGGTACTCCGGAAGCGTGATGCAGAGGGCAGCCACGACTCCACTGCTGTCGAACACAGGGGCCGACATCCCGATCGCTCCGGGCACCTTCTGGCTCTTGGTGTAGGCGTAGCCTCGTTCACGGATTGCCGCGAGCTCTCTACGCAGGCCTGAAACGTCCAGTTTGCGATGACGGTCAGCAGGCGAAGGTCCCTCCGAGGCAACAATTGCATCGATCTCATCATCTGGAAGAAAAGCGAGGATGCCTTGGCCAGTTGCCCCCCAGACCGCAGACGTCAAGCTGAACATATCAACCTGGTAGCGCAGCGGATGCTCACTGTAGATCACGCGAGTCACCATCGTGGCCTGACTGCGACGAACGTAGATCGACAGCAAACACGTCTCTTTAGATTCCTCCACGACTGCCTTCATGAACTTGTCGGCGAGTTCATTGATGCCGCTGCCAGAGACAATGAGGCCACTCAAGCGCAGCAACTCGAGTCCGGATCTGTACGACCGGCTATCCGCTCCACGGTCAACAAACTCCTCGCGCATAAGCAAATGCAAAAGGCGATGGGTTGTCGACGCTGGCAGGTTAATGCGCTGGGCGATCTCACCCAAACTTATGTCACCTCGAGCTTCTGCAAGCACGCGGAGCAATTGAGTAATGCGGGTCACTGTGCCCGATGCACTCGGTTCCCTCGGAGTAATCCGTGGCAGGGTTTTCATGTCGCGTGAGCTCACCATTGACAAGCGTTCGAAGTAAGATAAATTGCACTGAGTGAAAGTCAATTCCGATTAGCGGAAAGAAAAGAATATTAATGAGGGACGTCGGCGTAATCGGGTTGGGAAGTCTGGGTGCACCAATGTGTCGCCGCTTTGCCGGCGCCGGGTATCGCGTAATCGCCTGCGACCTGGATGAACGTGCGCGTGCGGCCCTCGACGATTTGGAATTGGTGACGACGACCGCTGATGCCTCGGCTGTTGCGAAGGGGGCGGAAGTCATCGTCCTCTGTCTTCCCTCTGCTGAAGCGAGTCGAGCCGTGAGCCGGGCGCTCATGCCGGGGCGCGTCCGCATAGTGCTGGAGACATCGACCGTCGGTCCTCTTGTCATTCGCGACCTTGCTCGTGAATTGGAAGTCTCGCGCATCGCCGTCTTGGATGTGCCAGTCAGCGGCGGCCCGGCCCGCGCGCTCGCTGGGACACTTTCCATGATGATGGCCGGCGCGCCTTCGCTGATTGAAGAAGTCGAGCCATTGGTCGCGCTGATTGCGCAGCACCGATTCCACGTAGGTACCGAGGTCGGCCTCGCGCAGGTCTGCAAGTTGGTCAACAATTCCGTGTCGGCCGCCGGCATGGTCGCAGCGTGTGAGGCGACGGTACTTGGCGTACGTAGCGGACTGGAAGCGAAGACCATGCTTGACGCAATCAACGCCAGTTCGGGCAGGAACGCTGCCACGGAGGAAAAATTCCCGCGATCCATCCTCACCGGAAATTTCGATCACGGCGGGCCACTTGGCCTGATGGTGAAGGATCTCGAGCTGTTCGTCGGGGCCGCAGCCCGTTTAGATCTTGAATGTGCGATGGCAAAGGCGGCCCTCGGCGTCTGGAAAGAAGCGGTTCGCCGAACCGGCGGAGATGCCGACTACTGCTCACTGATCAGACACCTCGAAGCGGACGCGGGTATCGAAGTGCGAGCTCGCAACGCAGCTTCAAGTGCGCAGAGGGCATGAACATGGATATGGGCTTGAAGGGAAAGATTGCGCTGATCACGGGTGCAGCGGGCGGGATTGGTTCAGCCACCGCACGCCTCCTGGCCGACTCAGGCGTGACGGTCGCGCTCTTTGATCGAGACGGGCACGGTGCTTCAGCGCTTGCGCAGGAGCTTGAGTTGTCGGGCGCGCGTGTTTTGGCCGGAGCGTTCGACGTCTGCCGCCTGCAGGAATTCGAGGATGCTGTCGAACGCACCGAATCTGAGCTGGGTGGAATCGACTTCATTATCAACGTGGCGGGCGGAGGGTCCCGTCAAACTTTGAATACGATGACCGATACCGACTGGCATGCCATCGTCGATCTGAATCTGACGGGGCCCTTTTACTCGATCAAGGCCGGCGTACCGGCCCTCAGGCGGCGTGGCGGTGGCGCGATAGTCACAGTTGCCTCGCTGGCTTCGATCAGAATGTCGATGAACAATGGCGTCAGCTATACCGCGTCGAAAGCTGGCGTCCTGGGCCTCACGCGACACGCTGCCTTCGAACTCGGTCGGGACGGGATACGCGTCAACGCTGTACTGCCGGGGCCGGTCCTTACGCCGCAGATGCGCGCCAAAATATCCAAAGAGACCTTAGAGGGCGTACCGAAGACGCTTCCTTTAGGCCGGTGGGTCGCGCCCGAAGAGGTGGCTGCCCCCATTCTCTTCTTCTGCTCATCCCTTTCCAGCGCATGCACGGGAACGCACGTCGTCATTGACGGAGGGTTGCATGTCGGCGCGACCAGTTCCCGCGACGAGTACGACAGCTTTCGAGATACCCAACGGCGCGTCAGCTGACCAATCAAAAAATTAATCGAGGTTCAAATGTCTCAGCAACTCATCGACGTCGCCAAAGTATTGCAGACGCCGCTACGGCTCAACGGCTCACCCGGAGACCGCGTCCTCATCATGACGGACACGCAAATGGATCCTCTTCTGTGGCAAGGGCTGGCGATCGCGACGAACAGTCTGGGCATGGAACCTATTGTGACTATGATGCCTGCGCGCGAGCGTCACGGCGCCGATCCGGCCAGCCCGGTGCGTTTGGCCGCGCTCGATCCGCAGGTGCAACTCGTCGTGTATCTCACGAGCACGGCGATGGCGCACGCGCCGCTCACTGAGGAATTGGTTCGAGCGCAAAAGAAATTTCTGCTGATGGAGGAACTTACGGTGGCGATGCTGGCCCCCGGGGGGCCGGCCTCGGCGGACTACGCGGCGATCAATCGGCTCGGCCAGTCCATCGCAAAGATCTTCACCGAGGGCGAGTCCGTCACCGTGACCTGCCCGAGCGGGACGAATCTGACCGCGAGCATCAAGGGGCGCACCGGGCGATCGATCGCAGGAATTCCGCTAGCGCTGAGACCTGGCGGTGGAGGGGGCAGTGCGTTCCCTGACGGAGAAGCTCATGTTTGCCCTGTAGAGGAGACCGGCGAAGGAGTCGTGGTCTTCGATCTGACGGCCCACTCGACGGGCTCATTGAAGGAGCCCATCATCCTTACGATCGAAAAGGGATATGTTCGAAAGATCGAAGGTGGCTATCAAGCAGAGATCTGGCGATCGATCCTCGCGCAGGCAAACGATCCGCTCAGCTACAACTGCCCCGCTGAGATTGCGATCGGGCTCAACCCAAAAGTGACTCCGACCGGGTCGATGCGAACTGACAAGAAGATGTACGGTGCCTCGCACATCGGTGTCGGAGATACGGTTGTGCTCGGTGGCAATTGCCACGCCAAGCTCAGGTTAGAAGGCGTTCTGCGTCATCCGGAAATTTGTGTTGATGGGGTGAAGCTGACCCAGGGGGGGCAAATTCTTGTTGCTCCTCAAGGCAATTGTGAGCACCCCTCCCATGTGTGAATGCGTCACCCCGCATCGTCATTCCTGGAAAGGCTGGATACCACTCCCGCCGTCGAGCCCGATTCACTCGGACGCCCCGTGGCATGACCTCACTCACGTGATAACCGAGGAACTCTCGCGGTCACCTGCGTTCCCGAAGCCAAGGATTCGGAAACTACTCAGCTTGCCGGAAGGCAACGCGAATATCACCGAGGTCCAAATGGTGTGCCATCACGGGACGCACGTAGATGCGCCGAGCCATTTTATGCTCGACGGACCCACGATGGACCAGATTCCCATCGAACGTCTCCATGGTCCGGGCGTGATCTGGAGAATCGAGAAGGGGCCTTTAGCTCAGATCGACGTGAGCGACTTGGAGGCTGCGCGACCGCAACTGCGCGCGGGCGATATTTTGATTATCGACACAAACTGGTCTCGGTTCATCAACACGCCAAAATACGAAGAACATGCTTCTTTGACGGTCGAAGCAGCTCAGTGGCTGGTACAGCAGCAAGTCAAGCTTGTTGGCGTCGACTTTAGCACGCCGGACTTGGCGTCTCACGTGAGACCTCCGGATTTCACATGGCCCGTGCACCAGATCCTGTTGTCCAACGGGGTCCTGGTCGCGGAGCATCTCACCAACCTCGCGCCTCTCGCCGATCGCCGCGTAGAGGTCATGTTTATGGCGGTGCCCATTGCTGGATCGGATGGTGCACCCGCGCGAGTACTCGCTCGCGATGCCTCATAATAAATAACTAGCTGACCCGAAAAGGAGACGACAAATGCCCAAGCGACTTTCACAGGATCAGGTCAATCACTTCCGCGACAAGGGCTATCTCTCGCCGCTCACCGCGATGAGCCCTGAGCGAGCGGGCGAGTGCCGCGCGGCACTGGAGGCATTCGAACGCGAGACTGGCATGTCCGCGTGCCAGGATCTGCAGCTCAAGGCGCACTGCTACTTTCGCTGGTCTTATGAATTATCGCGCAGCCCTGAGATAACGGAAGTGGCCCAAGATCTTCTGGGGGAAGACGTTCTAGTCTTCGCGTCGCGGTTTTGGATCAAGGAGCCGCGCGACAACAAGATGGTGTCGTGGCATCAGGACATGGCGTACTTTGGCATCGATCCCCAAATGATGATCACCTTCTGGATCGGCTTGACGGCAGCTACGCCCGAGAACGGCGTGATGAACATGATTCCGGGCACGCATCACAAGCTGCACGAGCATGTCGAGACCTTTGATGCAAACAACTTGCTGACTAGAGGTCAGTCCGTTCCCAACGTGGACGAACGGGACGCTGTTCAAACGACACTTCTGCCCGGGCAGTTCTCGATCCACCACGGCAATCTGCTGCACAACTCACCCTCGAACGTCAGCGACGATCGACGGATCGGGATGACGTTGATGCTCATGCCGGCCCACGTCCGCTCTACTATCGGCAGGCGTTCAGCAACCCTGCTCTGCGGAACCGATAAATATGGATACTGGGATCTCGACCCCGAGCCGGTGGGAGACCGCGATCCCGCCTATCTGAAGATCATGCGCGACAGCTATAAGGGATATGTCGAGCGCGACATTGCACAAGCCGCAAGCCAGCGCACCACATGACACTTGTGGATTTTTTTCAAACGCTGATCACCGGCGTTCTTGTCGGTGCGCCATACGCGTTGATGTGCATCGGGCTTGGCCTCATCTTTGGGGTCATGCGCGTGGTGAACTTCGCGCAAGGCGAGTTCGTGATGCTCGGCTCGTATGGCGCGTTCTTCATTGCAACCCATTTGGGAGTACAAGCAGTCGGTGGTTCTGCAAGCGTCGCCATCTTGGCGGGCGTGCTCGCTGGACCGCTGGTTTTTTGCCTGGCGTGGTGGTTGCATTGGGCGCTCGTCGGGCGGGTGACCGGATCTGCGCACGCAGCGAATGATAACCACAGTTCGCAGGTCCTGATCACCCTCGGCATTTCGCTCGTGCTGCAGGACGGCGGCTTGATCCTGTTTGGGTCGAGCCCGAGATCGGTCCCCAACACACTTGCGACCGAAAGCTTCGAGTGGGGGGAACTGCTAATCAACAAAGCACAGGTCGTGTCGTTCTTTTTATCGCTTTGCGTCGCGATTCTCATGAGCCAATGGCTACTACGCAGTCAGTCCGGCAAAGCGTTGCGTGCCGCTGCCGGCAATCCACGCGCCGCAACCTTTATCGGCATCGACGTCGTCCACGCACACCGCATCGCCTTCGCCCTCGGCGCCGGAATCTCGGCCATAGCCGGAGGCCTGATCGCCAGTCGTCAGGCTTTTACGCCGTATGTCGGCCTGGAGTACGTGATGATCATGTATGCGGGTGTGATTCTGGGAGGGCTTGGTAGCCTCACGGGTGCGTTCATAGGTGGCTTGTCGATGGCACTCGTGCAGCAGCTTTCAACGCTAGTCCTCCCGCACCAGCTCCAGACGGCTCTCGTGTTTGTCATCTTCCTCGGTCTGATTTTGCTAAGACCCCAGGGCATATTCGGCAGGAGTGTGGATCGGATATGAAAGCCCTCCGTGATCTGTTCACTGCGCGCGAGGGGCAAGCTCTCATTGCCGTCGCCGTTCTGATATCCGCTGTCCTGCTGTCTGTGACCGACAAGTATCTTTTGCTGGTCCTAACACAGGTTCTGATCTGGGCGCTGTTGGGGCTCGCCTGGAACTTGATCGGCGGTTATGCCGGACAGATGTCGTTCGGACACGCAGCTTTCTTCGGCGTGGGTGCCTACTGTGTGGCCGCCGGGTATGCGTACGCGAATATTTCACCGTGGATCGGATTGGTCGTCGCGGCCTTGATGGGCGGGCTGGCCGCCCTTGTAATCGGAGCGATCACGTTGCGGCTCCGAGGTCATTACTTTGCGCTCGCCATGCTCGCCTATCCCATGGCTCTGCTCTACGTTTTTGAGTGGGCGGGTCTGCAGGAGGTGACGATGCCGATGCGCGACTCCCAGGGCTGGACCGTTCTTCAATTCTCAGATCCTCGATGGTTCGGCATGTTGGCGCTCGCAGCAGTGTTGGTGGTCAGTTCTCTTACGTTCTGGATCGAGCGATCACGACACGGTCTTTGTCTTGCTGCAGTTCGCGAAGACGAGGCAGCTGCACAAGCATCGGGTGTCAATGTCTTTGCGGTGAAATTGCGGGCGATGGTCTTGAGCGGCGCCATTGCTGCAGTCGCCGGTGGTCTTTATGCGGCGATGATGCTTATCGTCACACCGCGCGCCGTCTTCGGAATGTTTGTATCCGCGCAGGCCATTATCGTCTGTTTATTTGGTGGTGTTGCAACCTTTTGGGGGCCACTGATCGGGGCAAGCGTGCTTGTGCCCATGTCCGAGTGGCTGACAGCCAACTTCGGGAGCAGTTTGCCGGGCATTCAAGGTGTGATGTACGGCGCCGCTATCATCGCAGTCGTTCTGTTCGCAAAAGAAGGACTGTACTGGCGGATATCTGACGCGCTCGCGCGACGGTGGGGCGTTGGTTCGAAGCGCAAAAAGGTAGGGGAGTCTCCCGAATGCTCGACGCGCGGTGAGGACGAGCCTGTCAGTCGATCCGAGGCGGAGGCGCCTCCCGGGAACGACGACCGTGTGATCCTGGATGTCAAAGGCCTTGGTCGGGCTTTCGGCGGCGTGGTGGCGGTGGCTGATTTCAACATTACCGTCAGAAAAGGGGCTATTCACGGCCTGATAGGGCCCAACGGGGCCGGGAAAACGACGGCTTTCAATCTGATTAACGGCTTTGTTCGGCCGGATAAAGGCAGCGTCATCCTTGACGGCATCGACGCAACCGGGAATGCCCCGGAAGTATTGTGCGCGCGTGGTGTCGGTCGCACGTTCCAAACCCCTAGAGCGTTTCGACGCCTGAGCGTCCGGGACAATGTTCGTGTCGGCGCATTAACTCAAACCCGTTCGGATGACGATGCTCGAGACCTGACCGAGCATGCACTCGGGTTGGCTGGGCTGAGTGAAGCTGAAGCTGACCAGTTGGCTTCGTCTGCGAGCGTACTGCAATTGCGTCTCATGGAAATCGCACGGGCACTGGCGGGTCGACCGTCTCTCCTGATGTTGGACGAAACTCTGGCCGGGTTGGGGCGGGAGGATCTCCCGCGCGTGGTTGCTGCGATCAAGGGTATCGCTGCGTCGGGCGTCACAATCTTGATAATCGAGCACACGATGCATGTCGTTGCGTCGATCGTCGATGAATTGACTGTCCTCGATCATGGAAGGGTCATCGCGAACGGCCAACCGGATCTGGTTCTGCAGATGCCGGAAGTGATCGAGTCGTACCTCGGCAAGAAGTGGATGCTCCATGCTGCTTGAAGTCGAATCGATCACGGTTGCATATGGCGGACTCGTCGCCGTCGAAGCGGTCAGCTTCGGGGTCGAGGAGGGCGCGATGCTTGCCATCATCGGTCCGAACGGTGCCGGCAAGAGCTCTTTGTTTGCTGCTATCTCCGGTGTGGCCCCGGTGACATCAGGTCGCGTCCTTTTGAGAGGAGCCGATCTGCGCGATGTCGCGCCGCATCGGCGTGCTCGCATGGGGATCGCACACGTGCCCGAAGGGCGCCTCGTGTTCGGATCGATGAGCGTCTCGGAGAACATCGAGGTCGGTAGTCAGATCCAGCCCGATGCATCACGGCGGCGAGAAGCCATCGAGCGAAGCTATGACCTCTTTCCAGCGCTGAAAGGTCTCAGAGACCGCGCGGCCGGTCTGCTGTCCGGAGGACAGCAGCAGATGTTAGCGATAGCCAGGGGGCTGGCGAGCGACCCTTCGGTGTTACTTCTCGACGAACCGTCCATGGGGTTGGCTCCGGCGATCGTCGACGACATCTTCGAGCGCATCCAATCGTTACGTGCTCAAGGAACGCTGACGGTACTACTGGCGGAGCAGCGTGCGGTAGAGGCGCTGGAATCATGCGATTCGGGTCTGGTTTTGCAGAGCGGGCGCGTCGCTCTCGCAGGCTCGCGAAAAGACTTGATTGAATCACCGAGGATCAAGGCCCTCTATCTTGGGCAATGACACTCGGCAGGGCAACGTTTCCAACCAGCAAATGAGACGATTGATGAATGCAAATCTGAGCTCGAGTGCAACAACCCGTCGTTCGTTCGTCCTTGGAACACTCGCGGCCGGTGTCGCGGGTCCGGTCGGGGCGGCCAATGTGTCAGATGTCAGCTTCGCGGTGGTGGCACCGCTGTCGGGACCTTGGGCCCGGGGTGGTCAGCTGCTTCTGGCCGGAGCGGAGATGGCCGTCGAGGAGATCAATGCTGCCGGCGGCATCCGGGCTTTGAATGGGGCGAAGGTAAAGTTGGTTTCCGCCGATGCCGGTGACTCGCCGGAAAAAGCGAAGTCGGCCATTCAACGTCTGATATCCCAGGAGCCCCGTCTGATCGGTGGCACCGGTGCCTGGCTGAGTTCGTTTACGTTGGCCGTTACGGAAGTGACGGAGCGCGAACGATTGCCATGGCTCACGCTGTCATACGCCGACCCGATCACCGCCCGCGGTTATCGGTACGTTTTTCAGACGTCGCCGACGGGTTCGCGTATCTCGGCTGAATCCATTCCCGGCCTACTTGGCGTACTAAAAAAGTCCGGAGCTTCGGCCATCGGGAAAGTCGCTATCGTCGCAGACAACACTCCCGCTTCACAGAGCTTTGCGAAACCGTTGGCCGACACGATCTTGAAGGCTAACGGACTTGATCTCGTCGCCAACGAGACCTACTCGCCTCCGCTGTCGGACGCGACGGCCATCGTGCGCCGGGTCAGGTCGGCCGCCGCCGACCTCGCGATCCTGCTGACGTCGAACGTCCCTGACATGAAACTTGTCATGGAGAAGATGGCGGAGTTCAAGATCAACACCAAGCTGGTGATGTGGGGTGGCGGAGGTCATCTCGGGTCGCCGGAGCTCGGTCAAAACATCAATCCGGGACTGCTTGATGGACTTTTCTTCAGCATACCGAACTGGGTGACGAAAGGACAGGAGCAACTCGCCAGCAAGTTCATTGCCAGGAGTAAGGAGCCTTTTATGTCTCAGGACCCGATCTGCGGCTATGGCGACATGTGGATTCTCAAAGACGCGGTCGAGCTAGCGGGCACAGTCGATCGTACGATGATCGCGGAGCAGATGCACAAGATGAATCTGATGGATGGCCCTGCAGCAATGGCATACCCCGGAGGAGTTCGATTTGCTGAGAACGGCCTACGCGAAGGGGCCCGGGTATTGCTGGTTCAATGGCAAGGCGGCAAGCCAGTGGTGGTCAGTCCACCCGAGTTGGCGACCGGCTCTCCACTTCTGGTTCGCAAATGACGATCCCGCTTAATCGTCGAACCTCGGACGTCCTATCTGGGCGCACTGCGATCGTCACGGGCGCAGTGGGAGGGCTGGCTCGCGAAGCAGTGTTGGCTTTTGTACGCGAGGGTGCCCAAGTCATGCTTGTTGATCGAGACGAGCAAAGCCTCCGCGCACTGGCAGAAGAAGCCCGCATGGCCGGGGGGGTCGTGGAGATCCAGCGGGCGGATGTCACGCAAGAAGAAGAAGTCAGCGCCCTCGTTGAGTCTGCGGTAAGGGTTTTCGGTGGCGTTGATATCCTTCTGAACGGAGCTGGTCGGATCGCAGGCAAGTCGTTGGAGGATTCTACGGTCGCGGACTGGCGGGACCTCTTCGAGGTCAATGTCATTGGCACGTTTCTTCCGACGCGCGCCTGTGCGGCGGTGATGCGCCGCAAGCGCTATGGCCGGATTATCAACCTGTCCTCGGCTCTCGCTCGAATCTCGGTTCCCAATAGAGCACCTTACGCCGCGACCAAAGCGGCCGTTTCCAACATGACCCAGAGCTTCGCAGTTGAACTCGGAGCGTACGGGGTGACGGTCAATGCCGTGGCTCCGACGGCTGTCATCACAGGTCTCAATCGAGACCTTATGGCGAGTCAGCAAGAGGTCTATCGGCCATTGATCGAGGGAACGCCCGTCGGCCGGCTGTGTCAGCCCGAAGACCTGGCGGGAGTCTTTGTGCTGCTGGCTTCCGAGTCGTCTGCGTTCATAACGGGACAGACGATCGTCGTCGATGGTGGCTTTACAGTTGTATGACACTTAATGAAGACCAAACCATGAGTCCCGTCCTCTCGGCGCCTTCTCTTGCTCGACAGTTCGCGATTCGATGCAGTTCGGACTGGTGCAGCGCGCTCACGGCCGACGAACTAATGACATTGCAATCAATTGTTCGGACGGCGCTGATCGATACTGCTGCATGCATTCTGGCCGGCCGTAATGAAACAGTGACGCAACTGGTCAGCCACTGCAAACTTGAGGGGAGTTCCGCCAACGTCAAATCAGCTTCGGTCTTCTTTGGGGACGCAAAAATTCGCCCAGCCACGGCAGCCCTGTTAAACGGGGTATCCGGTCACGCGCTCGACTTCGATGATGTCGGACTCGCCGGACACCCTAGCGTGGTAATTGTGCCGGCTCTGCTCGCAGACTGCGAGTCTCGAGGCATTAGTGGTGAGCCGGTGGTCCAGGCCTATGCAAAGGGTTACGCCATCTGGGCCGAGCTCGACCGTCGAATGCGAACCTCGCTCCATGAACACGGTTGGCATCCTACTTCAGTGTTCGGCGTTGTTGCAGCGGCGGGCGCGCTGGCCGCGTTGCGCGGACTGAACGAGTCGGCATTCGTTAACGTCATCGGCATCGCCGCCAGCTTCGCTGGTGGCGTGGTGTCCAATTTCGGTTCGATGACCAAGCCTTTGCACGCCGGTCGGGCAGCGGAGAGCGCTATCGTGGCAGCGGATCTCGGAGAAGCTGGTGTCACGGCCTCGGAAGACTCGCTTGATGGAAAAGCTGGACTGTTGCTTGCGCTCTGCGGCAGCGAACAGGCGGATGTAAAGTCGATCATTCCAGCCTTCTTTGAGCGCGCCGCGCTGGATCGCAGACCTGGCGTCAAGCAGTACCCGGTGTGCTACGCCGCCCACCGCGGAATCGACGCGATGTTGGATCTGCGTGCCAAGTTTGGGGTGAAGCCCGAAGACGTAGCGACCCTGACAGTTACAATCAGCGAGACAAATGCTGCCGTATTGCGCCATCACCAGCCGCGGAACGTCGGCGAAGCGCGCTTCAGCATGGAGTTCGCTCTGGCTTCAGCGCTTGTATACGGGCGCCTCGGCATCCGGGAAGTTTCGCAATCGGCTCTAGAGGATCCGAGGGTTCGATCCGTCATGAGGCTTGTGAGGACGCAGACGGTTCGCACGTCCTGCCCCTTCGAACCGACGTTTGCCTACGCGGACGAATTGCAGTTGGAGCTGCAAGATGGAACTGTGGCCGAAAGCGGCCCCGTCCGCTTCGCGAGAGGCCACCGAGAGTTGCCTCTCGGAGAAGATCAGATACGGCAAAAGCTACTAGGCTGCGTGAACTCAGACGAACAACAGTTTGCAGAGCATGTCGAGAAACGTATGACCGACTTGCTGTTGACGCGATAGAAGTGTCTCCTAGGAGCGCGCCTGGCGATATCGCGTATCTGACGCAATCGTGGTGCATCTCGATTATTCTGCACCAATTGATCTGGCTTGAACCAAATCGATCTTGGCTCGACCGTACATCTGCCGTCTGACGAGCTTGAGGCGCGTGATCTGGCCTTCGGTTTGTCCGTTGGACCAAAGCGAAGTGATCGCTGATCGAGCCGCCATTTCTGATGCCGTTGTACCAACGCCTGGAGGCCCATGTGCTGAGCGCCGAGCGATTGCACGGCGACGATACCACTGTGCCGGTCCTGGCCAAGGGCAAGACGGGCACCGGCCGGATCTGGGTCTATGTCCGCGATGACAACCCGGCATCGCGGCTCAAGGCCGAGCGAGCCGATGCGGATGCGGATAGCGTGGCGTTTCCGACGTCTCATTGATGGCGATCCTCAGTTCTCAGACCTGGCCGATCCCGCCGTCGCTCATCAGATCTGTGCCGTCACGTAGGAACTCTGGTCGGACGCGAGAAAGAGCGCCGCGCTGGCCATCTCCTCAGCTCGGGCGAGCCGACCGATTGGGACCATGCTCTGGTACATGTTCATCAGTTCCTCGCGTGTCGCCGACCGAGAGTCGAGTATCGGGGTGTCTGTGACGCCGGGGTTGAGCACGTTGACGCGAATGCCTCGATCCTTGAATTCCGCTGCCCAGGTGCGCGCATAGGAGCGCAACGCCGCCTTGGTTGCCGCGTAGGCGGTATGGCCACGCGCCGCTGGTCTGATGCACCGACACTCATATTGGTCTCCTTGCTCTTGCGCCGCATCCCATGCGGACGCGCCTGTCTATCTCTCCCTGATCCAACACGCGCGCTGTTGCCGCCATCTGCGACTCCGGTCGGGCACTAACACCTTGGTCGTAGTCCGGTGTGCGCGCGGACGATTTTCCGCAGGAGAAAACCGCGACAAGGTACGTCGGCCAACGAGCGTCGGTGTCGAGCGCTCGCGTAAACAGTTTGAACCACCGTCAACATCCGGAGAGCATGTGATGATCGATGACATCAGCAAGGAGCGCCGCTTTTTTCTCGGCGCCGCCACGGCAACATTTGCGATGACGCAATTCGGCTTGATTGGCCAGGCGCAAGCCAAGGCCGAGCCACGGCGGGCAACGCAGGCAGGCGGATTTGGGCCGGTTAAGCAGATCGACGCCGGTGCCCTTAGTGTTGGCTATGTCGAGGTCGGTCCTGCTGCCGGCCCGATGGTCATTCTTCTGCACGGCTGGCCATACGACATTCATTCGTTCGCCGAAGTTGCTCCGATCTTGGCGGCGAAAGGCTTCCGTGTCATCGTTCCGCACCTGCGCGGCTATGGCACCACGCGCTTCCGATCTGCCGAGGCCGTGCGCAACGGGCAGCAGGCCGTATTGGGCCTTGACGTGATCGATCTGATGGATGCCCTCAAGATCGAACAGGCCACGATCGGCGGCTTTGACTGGGGGGCGCGAACCGCGGCGATCGTCGCCGCGCTGTGGCCGAAGCGTTGCAAGGCGCTGGTGTCGGTCAGTGGATATTTGATCGGCAGTCAGGCCGCCAACAAGGCGCCATTGCCGCCGCAGGCTGAATTGCAATGGTGGTATCAGTATTACTTCGCCACCGAGCGTGGCCGCGCGGGCTATGACAAGTACCGGCGCGACTTCGCCAAATTGATCTGGAAGCTCGCGTCACCCAAGTGGCAGTTCAGCGATGCGACGTTCGATCGAAGCGTGGTCTCGCTCGACAATCCGGATCACGTCGCCATTTCGATCCACAACTATCGCTGGCGTTTGGGTCTGGCGGAGGGCGAGCCGAAGTATGACGGCCTCGAGCAGAAACTTGCAGCCGCGCCGAATATCGATGTCCCGACGATTACGCTTGAGGGCGATGCCAATGGCGCACCGCATCCACCCGCCAGCGCTTATGCCAGGAAGTTCACCGGCAAGTATTTGCACCGCCTGATCAAGGGCGGGATCGGCCACAACCTGCCGCAGGAAGCGCCGCAGGCGTTTGCCTCCGCCATCATCGATGTCAGCCGCGCCTGACGCGCGACCGGTATCGGTAAGCGGCGCTTGGATGAAGCGGCCGGTGGCGACAGCGAGGAATAGATAGCGATGCCTAACGAGATCTTCGAGCGGAGTGCTGCGGCCCTCGATAATCCAGATCAGGTCGCCATCTGCATTCACAATTATCGCTGGCGTCTTGGTCTGGTGGAAGGCGAGTCGAAATAAACGAGCTGGAGAAGAAGCTCGCCGCGGCGCCCGTGATTTCCGGGCCGACCATCACCCTGGAAGGCGACGCCAATGGTGCGCCGCATCTCGAAAGCCGTGCTTACGCCAAGAAGTTCTCTGGCAAGTACCTGCATCGGCTGATCACGGGTGGCATCGGTCATAATCTGCCGCAGGAAGCGCCATACGCCTTCGCATCGGCCATCATCGACGTAGCGGCGCTGTGATCCGGGCGCTGCCCGCTGCGCCTTCCTGTAAATGCGTTTCGGCAAGACTGGATAAATTCACATGAACCGGATCTCAGCGTCGCTGCTTGCCGTCGGAATGTGTGTGTCGATCATGACGGGTTGGTCGCTAACGGCCGGGAATGCGGACGAAGGCGAGGCGTCACCGATTTACGGCGTCAAAATCCCCGCCGGATATCGTCAGTGGAAACTGATCGCGCCGGCACAGGAAGCCGAACCGCTCAACGAGTTGCGTGCGGTGCTGGGCAATGCGGCGGCAATCAAGGCGTACGAGGACAACACGCTTCCGTTTCCAGACGGCACCGTCCTCGTCAAGCTTGCTTGGAAACATGTGCAGTCCCCCGAATTCGAGCCGGCCTCCATTCCCGGTGCCGCGACCACGGTGCAGATCATGGTCAAGGATTCCAGGAAATATGCCGCGACAGGGGGCTGGGGATTTGGCCGCTTCGTCAATGGCAAGCCGGTCGATCGCGCGCAGCATGAGACCTGCTTTGCTTGCCACGAGGCTCGCGTGAAGGGTCATGATTACGTCTTCACTCGCTACGCGCCCTGATTGCCGACGAAACAATCTACCAAAGAAAGGATGTCACGATGACGGAGAGTGGTAACGTACTTTACACTGCAAAGACTCTTACGATGGGTGATCGGCTGAACGGCATGTCGCGCAGTTCGGACGGCCGTCTGGATATTCGGCTGGCCAGTCCCGTCAGTACCGGCGTCGGCACCAATCCGGAGCAGCTTTTTGCCGCCGGCTGGTCCGCCTGTTTTCATGGCGCGATGGGGTTGGCCGCCCATCGCTTGAAGGTCGCTCTTCCACCCGATACGTCAATCGACGCCGAGGTCGATCTTTGCATGTTGAACGGCAGCTACTTTCTCCAGGCCAGGCTGAACGTGATTTTGCCTGGCATGGCGCGCGAATCGGCGCAGGCACTGATCGACGCGGCGCACGAGACATGTCCCTATTCCAAGGCGATCCGCGGCAATGTCGACGTTGAGATCAAAGTGGTCGAGGCCGCCTCAAAGAATAGTTGAACCGGCGGCCGCGATGTCCGGGCTTCAAAATCCGGCTTCCATGACTATCTCGAACGGCTAAGATTGATGGAGATCGTTCAATTGCTGTCAGATCCGCACCCCCCGGTCGATGTGGGGGCGGGGGGCAGCGGAACCCGGCAGATGACATTCATTCTCTCGCGGAGGCTCATCCCGAAGCTGGTTGTCGATTGCGCGGTCGCCGCGCTGGCAGTCGCTGCGACAGTCGTTGGGGCATTCGGATTTCATCGTCTCTCGGGCATCGCGCCATCGGCATCGCTGTTCTCATGCGCGGTGATGCTGGTGGCGTGGAGTCGCGGCATTGTTCCGGCCATCATTGCAACGGCATTGACGATCCTGGCGTTCGACTACTTTTTTCTCGAGCCGCGCTACACGCTGGCATTTCAACGTAGCGATCTGCCGCAGCTTGTGTTCTTCGCTGTCGCAGCGCTTCTGGTGTCGTTGCTGTGCGATTCCGAACGGCGCGCCAAGCGTGCTCTGCGAGAAGCCAGATCGGAAATGCGGGCAAATGCGGCGAGATTCGCAGAGGTTCAACGCGAACTTCAACTGACCATCGACACCATTCCGGCGATGATATCGACCTATCATCCCGACGGGACGCATAGCTTCGTCAACAAGGTATGGACCGACTATACCGGAATGAAGCTCGATGACGTCATTGCCGCGAGGGGGGCAGGGCTGTTTCATCCCGACGATCCCGAGCGCGAAGCATGGCGAATGTCGCTGCAGAACGGCGAACCGCTCGTCGCGGAAGCGCCGATCCGTGCCGCGGACGGGTCGTATCAGTGGTTCAGCATCCGACGGACGCCGTTGCGGGATCGCGAGGGCCGCATCGTAAAATGGTATTCGATCGGCTTCAATATCGAGGACCGCAAGCATGCGGACAATGCCTTGCGGGAAAGCGAAGCGCGTCTTGCCGCCGCGGAGCGCGAGTTGAGGCTGACATTGGATTCCATTCCGACGCTGGCGTGGCGCACAAGGCCGGATGGTTTCGCGGAATATCTGAACAAGCGCTGGCTCGATTATACCGGGTTGCCGCTGGCGCGCGCGCTCGGCCATCAATGGACGTCGGTCATCCATCCCGATGACGCACCGAATTTGCAGAAGGTCTGGCTCGACATGCTGGAAGCACAGGTTCCGGGCGAGGTGGAGGCGCGCATGCGTCGCGCCGATGGCGTTTATCGATGGTTTCTGTTCCGATCCGAACCATTGCGCGACGAGTCCGGAGCAATCTCCGGATGGTACGGCACCAACACGGATATCGAAGACCGGAAGCAGGCCGAAGGCGCGTTGAGACGTAGCCGGACTTATCTCGCCGAGGCGCAGAGACTGAGCAGCACGGGCAGTTTCGCCTGGGATATCGAAACCGACACTCACTTCTGGTCGGATCAGACTTATCAAATCATGCAGTTGGATCCCGGTTCTAGTCTCACGACCGACCTTATTCTCCAGCGCATTCATCCCGAAGATCGGATGAAGATGGTGAACGAGCTCAATCGGGCGATGGAAGGGACTGAATATTGGGATTACGAGATTCGCCTTCAGATGCCGGATGCTTCGCTCAAGTATTTGCACGTTCTGGCGAGACAGGTGACCTATGAGGAAGGGCGCAGCGAGGTGGTTGGAGCCTTGCTGGACATCACCGAGGCACGGAAATCGCAAGAGGCATTGTATACGGCGCAGTCTGCGTTGGCCCATGCGACGCGCGTGGCGACGCTGGGCGAGATCAGTGTGACGATCGCACACGAGGTCAACCAGCCGCTGGCGGCGATCGTCGCCAACGGTCAGGCATGTCTGCGTTTTCTGGATCGCGACACGCCGGATCTGGAGAGTGTTCGTGGCGCCGTGCAATGGATCGTCAAGGACGGCAACCGTGCGGCCGATGTGATCCGTCGTGTTCGTGGAATGATGAAGAAGGCGGACGCCAATAAGGCGCCCGTTCAGTTGAATGACTTGATCGAGGAGGTCGCAGCGCTGCTGCTCCGGCAACTACATGGGAAAGGTGTGGTGCTGCGATGCGACCTTCGCGATCTACCGCCGGTCGTCGCGGATCGTACGCAACTGCAGCAGGTCATTATCAACCTGATAATCAATGCGGCCGAAGCGATGGAAGATGTGCAGGGCCGTGCGCGGATATTGGTGATGCGCTCGTTTCGCGGCGAGACCGGGCAGGTGGTCGTGACGATCGAGGACAGTGGGGCGGGGATCCCGGACGATCCCGAGCGGCTGTTCGACGCCTTCTTCACCACCAAGGCAAGCGGATTGGGAATGGGTCTCTCGATCTGCCGTTCCATCGTCGAGGATCATGACGGTCGTTTGTGGGCAATGCCGAATTCCGGCCGGCCGGGTGCTACTTTTCGATTTGAGTTGCCGTCTTCGGCGGCAGTCCAGCCAGCGATACGTGAAACATGACGCGCGAGAACCCCAAGCCGCGAGAGATGGTGATCGTCGTCGATGACGACGAGTCCATGCGCGTCGCGCTGACTTACCTGTTTCGATCGATGGATATCGACGTGATGGTGTTTGGGTCGGCGGCCGAGGTGCTCAGCAGCAGACTGCCTGAGATGCCATGCTGCATGGTGATGGATATCAGGCTGCCAGGACTCAGCGGTCTCGAATTTCAGGACCAGTTGGCAAGAAACGGCGTGCCGATCCCGATCGTATTCATGACCGGTCATGGCGATATTCCCATGTCGGTGCGGGCAATGAAGGCCGGTGCGGTTGATTTTCTGACGAAGCCGTTCCGCGATCAGGACATGCTCGATGCGGTCATGCGCGCATTGTCCACAGATCGCGAACGGCGCAAGGTGGAAGAGGGGCTGTCCGAGCTGCGTGGCCGGTTTGAATCTCTGACGCCGCGACAGAGCGAGCTGTTCAAGCTGGTGACATCGGGCCTGATGAACAAGCAGATAGCCGGTATTCTCGACGTGAGCGAAGTGACGGTGAAAATACATCGTGGGATTATGATGAAGAAGATGGAAGCGCGTTCGGTGGCTGACCTGGTGAGGATGGCGGAGACGCTCGGCGTCCAAAGATCAACCTGACCGCGCAATGGAATAGGCCGCCGGACCGGTTTTAGAAGCCTCACTTCCCGCGAAGATCCGTATTGTGCTGGAGGGTTGCGTGGCGAGGAGGATATCTCTGAGCTCTGCCGCCGCAAGAGCACTGCCCGAACGGTCATTTTGAATGTTATAAAAAGAAATTGACAATTCAAAATTGCTGTACCAATCTAGAAGCTGACTTGGGGCATCGCAGCCCGATATTATGTGATCTGAACCAATAAAATATTTAGGCATCGATAGCCCGTAGCACTGTTGTGCTAGCGGGCTTATTCGTGTTTGAGGGAGAGAGGCG
>Ga0209963_1000623_pt1 | contig 41049 bp, 33 predicted proteins | sample ThiBio_1000_biof_2_FD_183957 | JGI IMG/M metagenome (GOLD analysis project Ga0209963, IMG submission 183957) | Wastewater bioreactor microbial communities from Cape Town, South Africa - Thiocy_cont_1000_biof (SPAdes) | ecosystem: Engineered > Bioreactor > Thiocyanate-remediating >...
CGCGGGTTCCTTGGTCAGCGACTTGGCGAAGGACGCCTTGTCGGTCGCCGCGAGTTCAATGACCAGACGCGGTGGCTGACCGTTGGCGGCATCCAGCACGTAGGCCTTGTCGATCTTGGCCGGGCCGGACAAATCGAACACCAGCCGCGAGCCTCCCGGCATCACCAGGCCATACCGGAAAGCCTTGACGAGCCCTCGCCCGGTCTGCCCGACACCGGCCGGCAGCCGGAACGTGACCTGTGGAAGGTCGACCACGACGCGGTCCGGATTTCCGAGCGCGAACGCGCGAAGTTCGACCTTGCGGTCCAGATCGAGCACGAATCGGGTTTGCTTATCGTCGCCGGCAAGCCGCACAGCCGAGGCGATTGGAAAGTCTCCCGCAGCTTCAGGTTGCATCGACGCGATGTCCGGCGCCGCCAGCGCCGCCGTCGAGCCACAGGTCATCGCGACGCTGCCTAACAGCGCCGTGCAGACCAAAACTACACGAATGATGCCGCCCGCCAACGAATCCCGAGCCTCCGAGCTGCCTCCTTACCGCATTAGGGTGCCACGGTTAATCAAGCATTAAGTCGGCCTCCAAGAATTGCATTGAGTGTTGCGATGCTGTGACGCTTCCCTTGCGTGACGCGCGCAATCGACGTATGTAACTGATGTTGACGGAATAAAACTCCCGGTTGTGTCGCGTTCAGCCTCCCGGAGCGGCGTTGGAACATCCTGACTTTGACAAGGCGTTCCGGCGTTATTCTCCGACCATTCCATGGCCAGCGCAGTGCGCGACCGATCAGGAATGGCGGTTTGGCCCGAGTGGAGCTGGTCCCAGGCGTTGTTTTTTCCCGGGACGGCTTTTGACAAAGCACAACCGATTGTCGCGGCTGCAAGTTGCAAAGCGATAGTTGGCGGACGCTACGGCGTCGCGCTGACCCGTCGACGATAAACAAGGCGGCGCCTCTGTGCCGCCAACCTGTTCAGACGGGCCGACGCTTGATGCGCCAGACTGTATTTCCGACCGGAACCTACGCGACGATCTCGCCGACGCGACGCATGAGCGACGCGCGGTCCGTGACGTTCGCTCCAGGATCGGAACAGCGCAGCGGTTTTCGTTTCGGCCTTCCCCTCACCCCCGAATCAGGTGGACCGTCGCGTGGCCCGGCCGGGCGCTTAATGCCCGCCGCCCTGCGCGTCCTCTGCCGCCAAGAGTTTCTCCATGCCGAACAAAATGTTGATCGACGCTACCCACCCGGAAGAGACCCGGGTCGTTGTGGTTCGTGGCAATCGTGTTGAAGAATTCGACTTCGAGTCCGCGCAGCGCAAACAGCTTCGCGGGAACATCTATCTAGCCAAAGTCACCCGGGTTGAACCGTCGCTGCAGGCGGCGTTCATCGAGTATGGCGGCAACCGCCATGGCTTTTTGGCATTTAGCGAAATCCATCCCGACTACTACCAGATTCCGGTCGCGGATCGTCAGGCGCTGATCGAGGCCGACGAGCGCGCGCACCGCGAGGCCGAGGAAGAGTCCGAACATCGCTCCTCGCGAGGCCGCCGTCCGCGCCATCGCAATTCGCGTCGTCGCGGCAGCGGCGAGCGGGTGCAGAGCGAAGTGATCGAAATCACCGAGGGCGAGAATCCGGCGCAGGTGGCGCCGACCGACAATCAGATCGATCACGCCGAGCCCGCCCACGATTTCGAAACCGGTGTCCATGACGACGCCGGCAACGGCGAGCACCCGCAGATCGTCGATGTCGGGCAACCCGATGCCGAGGGCCTGTCCTATGCCCATGACGGCGACCTCGACGATCCGCATGCGCACCACGATCACGACGATCATCATCACGACGATCACGTGCCGGATCATCATTACGAGGCGCCGGCTCACGCCGCCGCCAAACCGGCAGTTTCCGAGTTCGGAGCAGTGGCCGACGTCGCGGCAACGCCAGTTGCCGATGAGGCGGTCCATAGCCATCAGCACACGGCCGACGAGCACGAGACCGCTTCCGCCGGCGAGCCGGGCGACACCGCGGACACGCAGGACGACGGCATCGCAGCGTCGAATCCGGAGCATGCCATTGCCGAGCACGGAACGGCCGATCGCACCATTCAGGGCGATCATCAGGCCGACAGCGACGACGAGGATGACGAGGACGGCGCCGATGACGCCGAGGAGGAAGTCGTCGAATCCGTCGGGGGCGACGATGCGCTCGAGGAGATGCCGGAGCGCGCGTTCCGGCCGCGCCGCCAGTACAAGATTCAGGAAGTCATCAAGCGCCGCCAGGTGATGCTGGTACAGGTTGTCAAGGAAGAGCGTGGCAACAAGGGCGCGGCGCTCACGACCTACCTGTCGCTGGCTGGCCGCTACGCCGTGCTGATGCCCAACACCGCGCGTGGCGGCGGCATCAGCCGCAAGATTACCTCGGCGCAGGACCGCTCTCGTCTAAAGGAAGTGGTGCAGGATCTCGACGTGCCGGAAGGCATGGGCATCATTCTGCGCACGGCCGGCGCCGCCCGTACCAAGCCGGAGATCAAGCGCGACTTCGAATATCTGATCCGGATGTGGGAAACCGTCCGCGACATGACGCTGAAGTCACAAGCGCCGACCCTCGTCTACGAGGAAGGTTCGCTGATCAAGCGGTCGTTGCGCGACCTCTTCAACAAGGAGATCGACGAGATCCTGGTGGCCGGCGAAACCGGGTATCACGAAGCTCGCGACTTCATGAAGATGCTGATGCCCTCCAGCGTTCGCGCGGTCAAACAATATCGCGACGGCCAACCGCTGTTCTCGCGCATGGGGGTCGAAAGCCAACTCGACGTGATGTTCACGCCGATCGTGCAACTGAGATCGGGCGGCTACCTCGTCATCAACCAGACCGAGGCGCTGGTCTCGATCGACGTCAATTCCGGCCGCTCGACACGCGAGCACCACATCGAGGACACCGCGCTCAAGACCAACCTCGAAGCCGCCGAGGAAGTTGCACGGCAATTACGCCTGCGCGACCTTGCCGGCCTGATCGTCATCGACTTCATCGACATGGACGAACGGCGCAACAATCGTGCCGTCGAACGCAAGCTGAGCGACTGCCTGCGGCAGGATCGTGCCCGTATCCAGGTCGGCCGCATCTCGCACTTCGGCCTGTTGGAAATGTCACGCCAGCGCATCCGCGCCAGCGTGCTGGAGACCTCGACCGAGCCCTGCCCGCATTGCGGCGGCAGCGGCCATATCCGTTCGGTTTCGTCGGTCGCGCTGCAGGTCCTGCGCAATCTCGAAGAAACCCTGATGAAGGGGGCGACCCACAATCTCGTGGTGCGGACCCGCACCGATGTCGCGCTGTACGTTCTCAATCACAAGCGCGGACATCTTCGCAACCTGGAAGACAGCTTCAAAGTATCGCTGTCGGTGCTTGCCGATCCGACGGTCGCAGGCCAGCAGGCGTTCGTCGTCGAGCGCGGCGAGCAGGTCCATACGCTCGAAGCCGCCAAGGCATTGCTGGCGGTTCAGGCCGCGGCGGCTCCATCGGCGACCGATGAGGTTTTCGATGACGACGATATGTTCGAAAGCGAAGTCGAGGTCGAAACCGAAGAGACCGAAGGACTGGCCGACGATCAGCCGTCGGCGGAGCAAGCCGAATCCGGCGAAGGCGAAAACGACGATGGCCATCGGCGCAAGCGGCGGCGACGGCGGCGGGGCCGCTCGAGCGAGGCCCGCGACAGCAGTGGCGGGCATGACAACGCCGACGCTGGCGTTGCTGAGCCGGAAAACGATGACGCGGTGCAAGTGGCCAGCATGGTCAACGACAGCGGCGAGGAAGGTTCCGACGAACGCGAGCAGGACGCCCGTGGCGATCAAGGCGAAGGCAACGAGCGGCGGCCGCGCCGCCGTGGGCGCCGTGGCGGTCGTCGCCGGCGCGGAAATCAGGACGAAGGTCTCGCGGGATCGATCGCCGACGAACTGGCTCCCACTTCTCCGCCGGAGGTAACGGCGGCGGTTGCCGATTTCGACGGAGAACAAAGCGGCTCGGCACCGATTCCGCCGGCCGTCGAGGAGGCTGCATCAACGCCAACGGCAAGTTTCCAACGCGTCGGCGACCATCAGCCTGAACTGACCCCTGCCCCCGAGCCGGATCATGCCGCAACCACGCAGCCGCCCGCTGTGGAGGAGGCGCCGGCCGAATCGGACAAGTCGGCACGACGGCGTTCCACCGTGCGCGAAAAGGTCAGCTTCGCTGTCGCGGAGCCAGCCAGTTCAGCGCCCGCCATGGACTCCCTTCATCCCACTTCCGAGGAGACACTGGCGGAGCCTTTGAAACCCGCCGATCCCGCGATGCCGGAAGCGCCTGCCGCTGCCGGCGAGGCGCCACGGCGCGGCTGGTGGTCGCGACGTTTTGGCGGTGGCAACTAAAAGCGCTTTCAAGCGAAGTCGATAACGGTTCGCGTGAAGAAAACGCGTCAAATCGAAATCATGATGTCCCGGTTCTGATTTCATCAGAACCGAATGGACTCCAAGGTCGCCGACGATCGTTGCGAAGCGATGCGGGATTTCATTGCCGGGCTCGGCCCGGCAATTCCATCGCCTCTCCCTGCTCTCCCCCGTTAGCGGGGGAGAGAGTAAAGTGCGCGGGGATGCGCGGGCCAAATCCGCGCATGACGTTTCGATCTCGCTTCAGCCGTTCAGCCAGCGCGTGATCCGCGCCACGGCTTCGTGCATCTCGGCGCTTGAACGCGAATAGCAGAAGCGCACGAAAGCGCGTCCGTGGATCGGATCGAAATCGATGCCGGGCGTCGCAGCCACATGTGCATGTTCAAGCATACGCTTGGCGAATTCGAAGCTGTCGTCGGTGAACTTCGAAACATCCGCGTAAAGATAAAACGCGCCGTCCGCCGGCAGAAACTCGGTCAGGCCCGCCTGCGGCAGGCCGGCGATCAGAATACGGCGGTTCTCCTCATAACCGCGCTTGATCGCTTCCATTTCGTCACGACCATCGAAGGCTGCTTCCGCCGCGATCTGCGACAGTGTCGGCACCGAGATCGACAGGTTCTGTTGCAGCCGTTCGATCGGCCGTACCAACGCCTCTGGCACCACCATCCAGCCGACGCGCCAGCCGGTCATGCAGAAGTATTTCGAGAATGAGTTGATGACCAGCGCATGCGGCGACAGTTCCGCCGCCGTCACCGCCGGAAAAGCGTAGTCGAGGCCATGATAGATTTCGTCAGAGATGAAGCGAATGCCGGCGTCTTCCGCCACCGCCATCAGGCCGGTCAATGCCTCCCGCGACATCATCGTGCCGGTCGGATTGGCCGGGCTGCCGACCAGCACGCCCTTCAGCGGTGCTTTGCGATGCGCGGCGAGCAACATCTCGCCGGTCAGCGCGTGGCGGGTATCGCTGTGGGTTTCGATCGGCACCGGTTCGCAGCCGAGCGCGGTCAGGATGTGACGGTAGGGCGGATATCCCGGCAACGTCACCGCGACCCGATCGCCCGGCTCGAACATCGCCAGGAATGCCAGCACGAAAGCTCCGGACGATCCCGTTGTCACGACGATGCGCGCCGGGTCGATCTCGCAGCCGTGGGTTTCCCGGTAATGCCGGGCGATCCGCGCGCGCAGCGACGGCATGCCGAGCGCCGACGTATAGTCGATCCGGCCGACATCGAGCGCCGCCCTCGCCGCCGCAATCGCTACTTTCGGCGCCGACGCCGACGGCTGGCCGACTTCCATATGAATGACGTCGCCGCCGGATGCTTCGATCGCCGCGGCGGCCGCCATGACGTCCATCACCATGAACGGCGGAACGTTGCTGCGGCCGGATGCCGCCAGAAGATCGCGAACCCGGTCTGTTATCATCGTATCGGACATCTGCTACTGAACCCGCGTAACGGAATTTGGAACCGGCAAGCGGCGCGCCGCCGTCTCGCCGTATTCCAAGGCTTGTTAGGGCATATATGGAATTCGAACTCCGGCCAATGAGCAAACACGCTATTCCGGCGTGCCCGCACAAGCGCGGCAAACCGTATTCAATCCTGACCGCGCTGGTCCTGAGCCTCGCACTGGTGGCGGCGCCTATGGCTGCGCGGGCGCAGGAACAGCGTAGCAACAAGGGACCGCCGCTGCTGCGCGATACCGAGATCGAGCAATTGCTGCGCGACTACACGCGGCCCATTCTGCGCGCTGCCGGACTCGAAAAACAGAACATCCAGATTTCCATCATCAACGACCCCAGCTTCAACGCCTTTGTCGCCGATGGACGGCGCATCTTCGTCAACTACGGCGCGTTGATGCAATCCAAGACGCCGAACCAGTTGATCGGCGTGCTGGCGCATGAGACCGGCCACCTCGCCGGAGGCCACCTTTCCAAGCTGCGGACACAACTGGCGCAAGCGCAGACCCAGATGATCGTCGCCATGCTGCTCGGCGTCGGCGCGATGGTGGCCGGACGCGGCGGCAATAGCGGCACCGGCAGCGCCGGCATGGCCGCGATCAGCGCGCCGCAGGAGATGATCCGCCGCAACCTGTTGTCCTACCAGCGCCAGCAAGAAGAAAACGCCGACCGCGCCGGAGTCCGCTTCCTCACCGCGACCGGACAGTCCGCCAAGGGCATGTACGAGACATTCCGGCGCTTCACTGACGAAAGCCTGTTCGCGTCGCATGGCGCCGACCCTTATCTCCAATCGCATCCGATGCCGGCGCAGCGCGTCGCGGCACTGGAAGCTCTCGCACGCACCAGTCCGTATTGGGACAAGGCCGATCCACCCGCGTTACAGGCCCGCCACGACATGATGCGCGCCAAGACGTCCGGCTTCATGGAACGCCCGGAAACCGTCTACCGGCGCTATCCGCTGTCGGACACCAGCCTGCCGGGGCGCTATGCGCGGGCGATTTCGACCTATCTGCACGGCGATCCCCGCTCGGCGCTGGCGCAGATCGAAACATTGATCCAGACCGAGCCGGGCAATCCCTATTTCTATGAACTGAAGGGCCAGGCCTTGCTGGAGGGCGGCAAGCCCAGCGAAGCCATCGCGCCGTTGCGCAAGGCCGTCCAGCTGTCCAACCGGGCCCCCCTCATCGAGATGTTACTTGGGCAGGCGCTGGTTGCCACGGATAATAAAACCTATTCTGGCGAAGCTATCTCGATTCTGCGGGCAGCCCTGGCGCGGGAAACCGAGGCTCCGATGGGATATGCTCAACTCGCGATGGCCTATGCCCGCAAGGGCGAATATGCCGAAGCCGATCTGGCGTCCGCTCAGGCCGCTTACCTGCGCGGCGACAACAAGACAGCGCGCGGTCTCGCGGCACGCGCCAAGACCCGTTTTCCCGTCGGCAGCCCCGGGTGGGTCAGGGCCGACGATATCGTGAGCGCCAAGCCAATGCCCGGACAGAAGGAATAGGGCCGACTATTTAACGACCTGAGCCGAGACCAACAAACAGACATTCCTTTCACCGTTACTTCCAAGAGGACCGACCGATGCTCGTACGCCGAATTCTTGCTCCCGCCCTGCTCACGCTTGCGTTCTGTGCGGCGCCGGTCGTGGCGTCCGCCCAATCGTTCTCCGACACCCAGCGTGGCGAGATCGAGGGGATCGTCAAGAACTACCTGCTGGCGCATCCGGAAATCCTCGAAGAGGTTTCCGCTGAACTGAGCAAGCGTCAGGCCGCCGCCGAGGCCGAGAAGCATGCTTCCGCCGTTGCCAACAACGCGCAAACGATCTTCAACTCGCCGCGCGGCGTCACGCTGGGCAACCGCAATGGCGACGTCAATCTGGTCGAATTCTTCGACTACAACTGCGGCTACTGCAAACACGCCATGAACGACATGCTGGCCCTGCTGAAATCGGATCCCAAGCTGCGCGTGGTGCTGAAGGAATTCCCGGTTCTCGGGCAAGGTTCGGTCGAGGCCGCGCAGGTCGCCGTGGCCGTTCGGATGCAGGATCCCGACGGGAAGAAGTATCTCGACTTCCATCAGAAGCTGCTTGGCGGTCGCGGTCAGGCCGATAAGGCGCGCGCGTTGGCTGCCGCCAAGGAATCCGGCCTCGACATGGCGCGGATCGAAAAGGACATCAACAGCCCCGAAGTACGCGCGACAATCGAAGAGAACTTCAAGCTCGCGGAGTCGATGGGGATGAACGGCACGCCGAGCTATGTCGTCGGCAAGCAGGTCGTCGTGGGCGCCGTCGGCCTCGATGCGCTGAAGGAAAAGGTCGCAATGGCCCGTTGCGGCAAGGCGGCGTGCTGACCTGCGGGGAACAATGGCGGCCTCGATAGGCCGGTGCCGCCGGTTGCTTCGGGTAGCCGCCGGGAGCGGCCGGATCGTCCGATAGCGGCCCCGGTAGCGCACGGTTAACGATGTGCTTGCCGGTAAAACAACTTTTCCCAAGCGGATTGAGGCATTTAACGGGGGCAAGGGTTGCTTGGCCCTTCCCCTCGCAGCTCAGGTTACCTATAAACGCGGGGGAGAAAGGCGGCAGCGAAGCCGCCTTCGGATGGTCGCGGATTGCCAATGGCAAAAACAGTTTACGTGCTCAATGGGCCGAACCTCAACCTGCTCGGAACCCGTGAGCCGGAAACTTACGGTGACGCCAGGCTCGCCGACGTGGAAAAACTCTGCGCCGACACCGCGGCGCGGTACGGCCTTCGCGCCGATTGCCGACAATCCAACCGCGAAGGCGAGTTGATCGATTTCATCCACGAGGCACACGCCAAAAAGGCCGTTGGCATCGTCCTCAACGCCGGCGGTTATACCCACACCTCCATTGCACTCCACGATGCGCTTGCGGCGGTCAGAATTCCGACCGTCGAGGTGCACATCAGCAATGTTTACGCGCGCGAAGACTTCCGCCATCGCTCGTTTATCGCCAAGGTCGCCTTTGCGTCGCTGTGTGGCTTCGGCATCGACGGATACCGGCTCGCCATCAGCGGCCTCGCCGCCAAGATCGGCGCATCGGCCAAGACGTGACGACATCCTTTTCATAGCCCAGCCAGAAAGTCCCGGAACAAAAGCATGGCCCGCCAGCCTGAAGATTCTCCCGCATCGAAACCCGCGCCAATTAACGACAGCACGCTGATCCGCGAGCTTGCGACGCTGCTCGACGAAACCAATCTCACAGAGATCGAAATCGAACGGGCCGGCCTGCGTGTTCGCGTCGCGCGCAATGTCAGCATTGCCGCGGCGGTGCCGGCCAGCTTGCAGGCCGTCACAGCCGCTCCCGCGGCAGCGCCGGTCGCGACCGACGTCGCCAAGCATCCGGGCGTGGTGCCCTCGCCGATGGTCGGAACGGCCTATTGGGCCTCCGAGCCGGGCGCGAGGCCATTCGTCGACGTTGGCAGCAAGGTGAAGGTCGGCGATACGCTCCTGATTATCGAAGCCATGAAGACCATGAATCAGATTCCATCGCCTCGCGCCGGCACCGTGACGCAAATCCTTGTCGAAGATGGCCAGCCGGTCGAATTCGGCGAGCCGCTGGTTATCATCGAATAGCAACGGGCCGTCATCCCGAGTTGCGCGCCGCCTGTGGCGACCTCGACGACGATGACTCTGACGCAGATAGCTCATCCTTCGCGGCACCGCCGTACAAGCGCGCCGAAGGATGACGGGACGAGGCGGAAGCGATGTTTGACAAGATCTTGATAGCCAATCGGGGCGAGATTGCGCTCCGCATATTGCGTGCCTGCAAAGAACTTGGCATCGCGACCGTAGCGGTCCATTCCACCGCCGACGCCGAGGCCATGCATGTGCGGCTCGCCGATGAAAGCGTTTGCATCGGTCCTCCGCCATCCAAGGATAGCTATCTCAACATTCCCGCATTGCTCGCCGCCTGTGAGATCACCGGCGCCGACGCCGTCCATCCAGGCTACGGATTCCTGTCGGAGAACGCCCGCTTCGCCGAAATTCTCGCCGAGCACAACCTGGGCTTCATCGGCCCCAAGGCCGAACATATCCGCCTGATGGGGGACAAGATCGAGGCCAAACGCACAGCCAAGCGGCTAGGCATTCCGGTCGTGCCGGGTTCAAACGGCGCGGTCAGCCCCGACGATGACGCCATGGCGATCGCCCGGGAGATCGGCTTTCCGGTGCTGGTCAAGGCGGCATCGGGCGGCGGCGGTCGCGGCATGAAGGTGGCGCAGACAGCCGACGACCTGATGCTGGCACTGTCGACCGCCGGCAACGAAGCCAGGTCGGCGTTCGGCGATGCTTCGGTCTATCTTGAAAAATACCTTCAAAAGCCACGTCACATCGAAATTCAGGTGCTTGGCGATGGTCGCGGCGGCGCGATCCACCTGGGCGAGCGCGATTGCTCGCTTCAGCGGCGACACCAGAAGATCTGGGAAGAAAGCCCCTCGCCGATCCTGGGCCCGCAAGCACGCGCGAAAATCGGTGAGACTGTCGCAAAGGCAATGCGCGAGATGCAATATCTCGGCGTTGGCACCGTCGAATTCCTCTATGAGGATGGCGAGTTCTACTTCATCGAAATGAACACCCGCATTCAGGTCGAGCATCCCGTAACCGAGGCCGTCACCGGGATCGACCTCGTGCTCGAACAAATTCGGGTTGCCGCCGGCGGCGACCTGCCGGTGACGCAGGATCAGGTCACGATCAACGGTCACGCCATCGAATGCCGCATCAACGCGGAGAACCCGGAGACCTTCCGCCCCTCACCCGGTAAAATCCAGCGGTACCATCCGCCGGGAGGGCTCGGCGTGCGGATCGATTCCGCCGTCTACCAAGGCTATACGATCCCCCCTTATTATGACTCGCTGGTCGGCAAGCTGATCGTCCATGGCAAGACCCGCGCCGAATGCCTGATGCGGCTGCGCCGCGCGCTGGACGAAATCGTCGTCGACGGCATCGAAACGACGTTGCCCTTGTTCCGCGCGCTGGTCCGCGATCACGACATCATTGATGGCGACTACCATATTCATTGGCTCGAGCAGTACCTTGCCGGGGGCGACAGGCTTAAAGGCGGGTCCTGATCCAATCTCTCGTCGCATTGGAACCAATACCGCGCTTGCGCCTTATCCTATGTTGACGTGGTTAAGGGCGGGCGCCGACGTGGTTTCAGAGAACATTTTGGCAACAAATTCTCCGAGAGAAACGCGTGCCCGCTAAGGCCGCGAAGCGACGCACTTTATTGCAGGTGCTGCTTTTGACGGCAGGCTTGGCTGTGCTCGCCGTCATCAGCACCGCCTCCATCATATTGGTCGACCGTGCGCGCGACGACAGCGCACTTGTTACCCATACCGTCGAGGTCGAAAATCAAATCGCCGCTGTTCTGCTTGACACGCGCCGCGCCGAGAGCGCCGTTCGCGGCTATCTGCTGACAACCGATAGTGCTTTCCTCACCCAGCACGAAGCGGCGGCGTCGGCCGCGCGGCAGGACATCAACAAGCTACGCGACCTCACGGCCGACAATCCCGTCCAAATCAACAACAGCCTCGAATTGAAAGCTGCTGTCGAGAAGCAACTCGATGAGTTTCGGAAAATCATCGAGTCCGTCAAGCACAACGACCTGCCGGGCGCCATCGACATGGTCCGCGCGCCGAATACTGGCGAGAAAACGGAACGCATTACAGAACTCAGCGGCGTGATGCGGCAAGAGGAAGACCGACTGTTTGTCGCGCGCACGATTTCAGCGGATCACAGCCAGAAAATCGCCTCGCTGGTAACGATCGCAGGTTCCGGACTCGTCGTGGCGCTGGCCGGCCTTTCGATTTTCCTCGTCCGGCAGTCTTCACGCGCCCGCGACCGGGCTGAAGCGCAACTACGGGATAACTATCTCAATCTCGAAGAGACGATAGCCGAACGCACCGCCGATCTGCGCGAAGCCAACGAGGAAATTCATCGCTTCGCATACATCGTCAGTCACGACCTCCGATCGCCGCTGGTCAACATCATGGGCTTCACCAGCGAGCTTGAAGAGCTTCGCGGCGATATCTTCAAGCGCATCGCAGCGCTCGATAGCGCCACTTCCGCCACTCCCGATTCACCAGAAAACGCCACCGATACGGCGGAGCCGGTGCTCAGCGAACAGGACACTAAGCTCTCGGAAGAATTCAATGAATCGCTCGGCTTCATCAAGTCGTCGATCGGCAAGATGGATCGCCTGATTTCGGCAATCCTCCAGTTGACGCGCGAAGGTCGACGCGAATTCGAGCCGGTAAAAATCGACACACGCGAACTGATCGAAGGCATCGTTGCGACCGTGGCCCACCAGGCAGCGGAGGCCAATGCCCAAATCCGCGTTCAGCCGCTCCCCGAAATCGTCAGCGATCGCCTTGCCATAGAACAGATATTTTCCAATCTGATCGACAACGCACTCAAGTATCTCAAGACCGGCGTCCCCGGTGATATCGCCATCAGCGGGCGCACCAAGCTCGGCTTTGCCATTTTCGAAATCACGGACAACGGTCGCGGCATCGATCCGAAAGACCATCAGCGGATTTTTGAACTGTTTCGCCGCGCGGGTGCACAAGACCGGCCTGGCCAGGGCATCGGGCTCGCCCATGTGAGAGCTCTTGTCCGACGGCTTGGCGGCACGATGTCGGTTTCTTCCGAACTCAACTCCGGCAGCACATTCACGATCACGCTGCCGACGAAATGGACCATGAGCAAGCAAGGTAAAGTCGTATGAGTAAGCCAGTCACCATCATCATGGTCGAAGACGATGAGGGGCATGCCCGCCTGATCGAACGGAACATCCGGCGCTCCGGGGTGAATAACGAAATCAAGCCGTTCACCAACGGTACAGATGCCATCAACTATCTGTTCGGTCCCGACGGAACAGGATCGGCGCACAAGAACGATGCGCTGCTGATCCTGCTCGATCTTAATCTGCCCGACATGTCGGGTATTGATATACTGCGGCGCGTAAAGGAGAACAGTTATGTAAAATGCGCACCAGTCGTTGTTCTGACGACGACCGACGACGCTCAGGAAATCAAGCGTTGCTATGAACTCGGTTGCAATGTCTACATTACGAAGCCCGTGAACTACGAAAGCTTTGCCAATGCCATTCGCCAGCTTGGGTTGTTCTTCTCGGTTATTCAGGTCCCGCAAGCCGATACATAAGCACTGACAAGCCTCATGAGCGCTGACAGGCCCTGCCTTCTGTACGTGGACGACGACGCAGCCCTGGCTCGTCTGGTCGATCGCGGCCTCGCGCGTCAGGGATTTGATGTTGTTCATGCCAACAGTGGTGAATCGGGCATCGCCCGCATTGAAGCGGGCGGCATCGACGTTGTGGCACTGGATCAGTACATGCCGGGCCTCGACGGCCTCGAAACGCTTGAGCGCATTCTCGCCATTCCCAATCCCCCACCCGTGGTCTTTGTCACGGCGTCGCAGGACAGCAAGATCGCCGTGACCGCTCTGAAAGCCGGCGCCGACGACTACTTGGTGAAGGATGCCAAGGGCGATTTCGTTCCGCTGCTGCATGTCGCCGTCGAAAGCGCGTTGCGACTGGCGCGGATTCGCAAGGCGCGCGACGACGCCGAAGGGGAAGTTCGTGCTTCGCGCGATCGCTACGCCGCACTTGCCGCCGAGCGCGAGGTTCTGCTGCGCGAAGTCAATCACCGCGTCGGCAACAGCTTGCAGATCATCGCTTCGCTACTTCACCTGCAGGCCAACTCGAGCGACGACGATGACGTCAAGGCAGCACTGAGCAACGCAATGGGGCGCGTCGCCGCCGTCGCGCAAGTGCATCGCCGGCTCTACACATCCCACGATCTCAACAGCGTCGTGCTCAGTCAGTATCTCGAAGCTTTGCTTGAGGACTTGCGGCGCTCTGCCGAAGGCAACCGGATGTCGCGTCTGACGCTGAAGGCTGAGCCTGTCGAGATCGATCCGGATCGCGCAGTGGCGATCGGCATCATTGTCAACGAACTGGTGATGAATGCCGTCAAATACGCCTATCCTGACGGACCCGGTCCAATTCACGTTCGGCTGAGTGACATTGGCGACCAACTGGAGCTTTCTGTCACCGACAACGGTGTTGGGCTCGCCGTCAAAGCCGATCCACGCTCGACCGGCATGGGTCAGCGCATCGTCAACGCCATGGCAACCAAACTCAACGCCATTGTCGAACGCGATCCCGCACATGCCGGCACGCGCATGATTCTTCAATTTCAGCGCGTCGACAAAATAGCCGGTAAAGATGATCCCAGCGCCGGTTAAGTCTCGACCTGTTTCTGCGAGTGCCGAGGGATGACTTCCAGGGACTCCACATCATCCGACATCACGCCCGAAGTGCTGCTGCGCGCTTATGCCTGCGGCATTTTTCCGATGGCCGAAAGTGCCGATGATCCGTCCTTGTTCTGGGTCGAACCGGAAAAACGCGGCATCATCCCGCTCGACGGCTTTCATGTCGCCTCGCGGCTGGCGCGTACCGTGCGCGCGGACAGTTTCGCAGTCAGCGTCAATCAGGCGTTCGACGCCGTCATCGCCGGATGCGCGGAGCCGCAGCCGCAGCGCGACGACACCTGGATTAACCAGCGAATCCGCGACCTCTACGGCGGACTGCATCGGATGGGGCATTGCCACAGCGTCGAAGTCTGGGCGAACGACGATCTGGTCGGCGGACTATACGGGGTCAGCCTCGGCGGAGCGTTCTTTGGCGAGAGCATGTTTCATCGCGCTCGCGACGCCTCAAAAGTAGCGCTGGTGCATCTCGTCGCCCGACTGATCGCGGGTGGCTTCGTCTTGCTCGATACGCAATTCGTCACGCCGCATTTACGCTCGTTCGGCGCCACGGAAATGCCGAGGAGGCTTTATCGGGCCCGTCTCGATGCGGCGCTGACACACTCGGCCGACTTTTCATCGCTGCCGGTCGAACGCCCCGTTCGCGGCGAAGAAGCCCTTGCGATCATCGCGGCCCACCAGTCGAAACCTCCGCGATAGCGGCCTTGCAAAGGCTATCGCTGAAATGGCGGTAGCGGAGCCGGTGGAGGTGCGGATGGCGGTGGGGACGCGCGACGGCGCGGCTCGCGTGGCGGCGGACGTTTCTGCTGGGTCGGCTGAACTGCTGGCTTGGGCTGCTGCGCGTCGGACTGACCGGCTACCACCGTGGTCTCCGGGCCTTTGCAATCGGTCAGCCAGATATCGTAGATCGGATGCTCGACGCCGTGCAGGCCGGGACTGGCTGCAAACATCCAGCCGGAAAAAATCCGCTTCACTTCGCCTTGCAGCGTTATTTCGTCGACCTCAACGAAGGCATCGGTATTCGCCGCCTCGGTAGCCGGGCGCGTGTAGCAGGCGTCGGTTTTGACACGGAGCGCACCGAACTGCACGGTCTCGCCGATATCGGCATCGAAACTGATGATGCGACCGGTGATCTTGTCGAGACCGGCGAAAGTCGCCTTCTTGTTGATGATCTTCTGCGCCGGCGGCTCAGTGACCACCTCGTCGCCCGGTTGTAGCGGTGCCGGCGCGGGCGGCGCCGAGCCGAGGCGCGATGGCTTGGCACCCGGCGCGCCCGGCGCGGGATTGGCCGATGGCGGCGCGACGGCGACACCGGGCTGCGATGGCGCAACCGTCGAGTTTGGCGGCGGCGCCAAAGGTTGCGATTGCACCGCGCCGGGCGGAGGTACGCCCTGCCCCGGCTGAATTCGGTTCGGCGTTGGAAGCAGCCGGCCTTGCGGCAAATCCGGGACTTCCTCCTCGTCGTCATCAGGCGGCATGTTCGCGCGCGGCACATTGCCCGGCGGCCGTGGCGCTGGATCTGAAAAAATATTGCCAAGCTGGGCGCGAGCCGGAGGCGACGGCGCGATCCATAGGATGGCGGCGATCGCTGCCAGGCTTGCTATGCTCGTGATCCGAAACATGTTGTGCGGCTCAATTCGGCGAATCAGGCTTGCGACATGTCTGAAGATGGCCGCTCGCAGTGCCATCCGTTAACACGCGGAATGAGGCGGGGAAAGGGCGGCAGGCGCAAGGCAACGTCCCTGTCGCCCCGGGCTGACCGGCTGGCATCGTGCGGGCAAAGCTGAAATAATTTGTGACCGTCGCCGCTGCCGTTGGCGACTGCCATATCGACGCCAGGATGAACGGCGGACCACGGCAGCCGGAGGAGCGATACCGCACATGGCCGATGACACGCGTTTGGACGGCAAGGTTGCATTGATTACCGGCGCGGCCGGTGAAATCGGAACCGCCACGATGCGGCTTTTCGCAGCGCGTGGCGCCCGTATCGTTGCCGTGGATCGCGACGAAAAGATGCTCAAGCGCGCCGTCGACGCACTGCCTGCGCAAGCCAAGGCTCTCGCCCTCACCGCTGATGTCAGCCGCGAGGAAGACGTTGCCGCCTATGTCAGCCGCACGGTGGAGGTCGCAGGCTCTATCGACGCCTTCTTCAATAATGCAGGAATCGAGGGCGACATCGCGTCGATTCAGAATTATCCGCTGGATAGCTTTCGCCGGGTGCTGGATGTCAACGTCGTCGGCGTTTTCCTCGGCATGAAACACGTCCTGCCGGTGATGCTCGAGCGTAACGCAGGCAGCATCATCAACACCGCCTCGATCGCAGGGTTGATCGGATCGCCTCACATCGCCGCCTACTGCGCCAGCAAGCACGCCGTGATCGGCTTGACCAAGAGCGCGGCAGCCGAAGTTTCAACGACGCAGGTGCGCATCAACTGTGTATGCCCGGGCCTCATTCAGAGCCGAATGCTGTCATCGATCATCGAGGGAAGAAGCCCCGGCGCGCGGGCGGATTCCGACCGGATCCTTGAACGGATACCCGCACGGCGGCTCGGTGGTGCGGCCGAAGTCGCCTCCGTGGTCGCCTTCCTTGCTTCCGATGCGGCAAGCTACGTCAGCGGCTCTGCCTATACCGTTGACGGCGGCCGGACCGCGGCCTGACCCTGCCATGATCCCATCAACCGGGCCGTTCCGCGCCTGACCAAGGATGTCCTGAATGACCGTAACACTCGATGCAGATGCTGCAGCCGTACTGCAGGCGTTTCGCGATGCCGGCCGCCCGCCTTATGAAACGTTGTCCGCCAGCGAGGCGCGAGCGCTGTATCTGAAAGGTGGTGAGGCCGCGCGCCCGGTACCGCCCGATCTCGCCTCGGTCCGCGCGCTCGACGCGACGGAGCCGGCAGGCGCAATCCCGCTCCGGGTCTATCGTCCGCTGACCTTGCGCGAAAATAACGGCCGCTCCCCCTGCCTGGTGTTTTTTCATGGTGGCGGATGGGTGATCGGAGATCTGGACACGCATGACGTGGTTTGCCGAACACTGGCCAATGAAGGGCAATTGATTGTCATAGCCGTTGATTACCGTCTGGCTCCCGAACACAAATTCCCCGCCGCCGTCGATGATGCCATCGCGGCGACCGAATGGATTGCGGACAATGCGGGCAGTCTCGGCATCGATCCGGCGCGACTGATGGTGGGCGGCGACAGTGCCGGCGGCAATCTCGCGGCCGTGGTCTCGCTCCATGCGCGCGAGGCCGGGCCGAAGATTGCAGGTCAGGTGCTGATCTATCCCGCAACCGATTTCCGGATGTCGCATCCCTCGCACAGCGAGCCGGAGACAAGTTGCCTGCTGACCCATTCGGTCATCCGCTGGTTTCGCGACCACTATCTCAACAATCTCTCGGACGGCGAAGACTGGCGCGCTTCGCCGTCACGCGTCGAAAGCCTCGAGGGCTTGCCGCCAGCCTATGTGCTGACCGCGGGTGCCGATCCGTTGCGCGACGAAGGCGATGAGTTTGCCGAACGCCTTCGCAAGGCCGGCGTACCGGTCGAGCATAAAACCTATCCGGGCCAGTTCCACGGATTCATCACCATGGGAAAGCTGCTGCCGAAAGCCGGCGTCGCGCTCGCCGACATCGCGGCATGGCTGCGGACATTGGATTAGCCGCCCTCATGCCGCGCGAACAGCCCGCCGCAACGATTGCGGCGGCTGCCCGAAAGCGCGAATAAAAGCCCGGCGCATCCGCTCCGGGTCGCCGAATCCGGTGGCGCCTGCAATTCGCTCGATCGATTCACTGCCCGCCTCGACGGCTTGCCGCGCGACCTCGATCCGCAATCGCTCGATGGCTTTCGATGGCGTCATGCCAGTCTCGGCGAGGAAGGCCCGCGCAAAGTGCCGTGAGCTGATCGCGGCGCGTTCAGCCAGCCGCTCCACGGTTAGCTGCTGATCGAGATGCGAACGCGCCCAACTCAACAGCTCCGCAAATCGTCCGGTCGGCGCCTTGAGTTCAAGCAGCGACGAGAATTGTGACTGGCCGCCGGCGCGGCGATGATAGACCACCAACTGCCGTGCGGTGTCGCGGGCGACCTCGTCGCCAAAGTCTTCCGCGACGATTGCCAGCGCCAGATCGATGCCGGCGGATATGCCCGCAGAACTCCAGATATCGCCGTCCCGAACAAAAATACGGTCAGGCTCCAGCTTCACATCGGGATATCGGGCCATGAAGTGGCTCGTGCGATTCCAGTGCGTGGTCGCGTGACGTCCGCTCAGCAGGCCGGCTTCGGCGAGAATGTAGGCGCCCGAACAAACGCTGGCGACCCGGCAGCCACGGCGTGCCGCGGCGCGCACCAGCGACAGCGTCCGTTTGCAACGGATCGCGTTGGTGACGCCCAAGCCTCCGGAAACAAGCAATGTCCGCGCCCCGTTCGCGGATTTGAAACCTTGCGCCATCAATGCCACGCCCGATGAACTGCGGACCTCACCTGGCGTGGCGCTGACGACCTTGATCGGCGCGCGCGTCCCAGCAACGCGCGACGCGATCTCGAACACCGAAATCGGGCCGGCGGCATCGAGCAGCTGAAAACCGGGAAACACAAGAATGGCGTTCATTTTAGCCCCATGTCGTAAAACGAGGGAAATATGCCATTTCGGACTTCCGTTGACCATGGCAGTTTTAGTTCCGCCATCATCCCGGAGGTTGTCATGTCGAAGCCATTGCAGATCGGATTTTTGCTTTTTCCGAAGGTCACGCAACTCGATTTCACCGGCCCGCTTCAGGTTCTTTCGCGATTGCCGGGCGCGCAGATCCATTTGATCTGGAAACGTATCGAGCCGGTGCCGAGCGATACCGTGTTGACGCTGCAACCGACCACGACATTTGCCGCCTGCCCGCAGCTCGACGTCATCTGCGTCCCCGGCGGGTTCGGTACCGACGATCTCGTCGACGATCAGGAGACGCTGGACTTCCTGCGCCGGCAAGCGGCAGCCGCGCAATATGTGACGTCGGTCTGCACCGGCGCGCTGGTGCTGGGCGCCGCCGGTCTGCTGCGAGGTTATCGCGCGACCACCTATTGGGCAGCGATCGACCTGCTCGCGGATTTCGGAGCGATCCCGGCGAAAACGCGCGTTTGCGTCGATCGCAACCGGATTACCGGTGGCGGCGTGACCGCGGGCATCGACTTCGGCCTTACGGTTGCATCGATGCTGTCCGACCGGAAAACCGCCGAATCCATCCAGCTCATGCTCGAATACAATCCGGCGCCGCCGTTCAATGCCGGCTCGCCGGATACCGCGCCGCCAGAGGTGCTGACCATGCTGAAGGGGCGGATGGCCGGTTCGCTCCAGCGCCGGCGCGAGGCGACCCGGCGGGCAGCCGACCGGCTGGCGCAGCAAAACGTCGCATCTGTACCGGGACTATAGCAACGGAAATCCTATTGGCCGGGCGTCCAGGCCTGATAGTCGCCGGTCGCCTTCGGACGGCGGCCACTGGCCAGCGTCGAGCCGGATGGCCGGTGCGCCGATGGCGTGCCGGTCAAATTCGGCTGGTGCGGCTTCTGCCATTCACGAGGCGTATAGCTCTCTTCGGTCGGGGGCACATCGACAGTGTGATGAATCCAGCCGTGCCACTCCGGGGGAATGCGGCTGGCCTCAGCGTAACCATTGTAGATAACCCAGCGTCGCTCGAAGCCTAGCGTTGGATCGATCTTGCCGTCACGGGTGCGATAATAGCGATTGCCTTCGCTGTCCTGCCCCACCAGTTCGCCGAAACGCCAGGTCCAAAGCTGGGTCCCGAAGGTCTGGCTGTTCCACCAGGTAAATAGCTTCAGCATGAACTGCTTCATTGCGGGAATCCGTCCGGAAATTTCACCGCTTGATGCCATCCGGACCCACGATTGTCCAGCGCGCCATCCACCGGTTCGTCCATACCTCAAGGCCTCATCGGAGACTGCTAGAATGATACGGATGCCGCGAATTCGGCCCAATTTGTTCATCAGCCGTACACACCGGGTTCCGCAACCTGCACCGCGGCATTATCGGGAACAAATGCGCCCTCGCCTCGTTGAAAGCAAATGAAAATGGAGCCAAAAATGATTGACCTCAAGGTTTTAGGTGCAGCGGCGATACTCGCTGTTGCGTTGCCTTTGGCCGGAGCCACCCCGAGTGCGGCGCAGGGTTTCGGTAGCGGCGGTGGCGGCGGAGGCGGTGGAGCGCCAAGCGCAGGGGCGGCCCCCTCTGGCGGTGGTGGCGGCGGAGCGGGCTTCGGCGGTGGCGGCGGACGCGGTTTTGGCGGCGGTGGCGGCGCAGCCATCTCGCCCGGCGGTGGTCGCGGCGGTGGTGCGGCCATGTCGCCCGGCGGCGGTCGGGGCTTTGGCGGCGGAGGCTTTGGCGGCGGAGGCTTCGGCGGCGGTCCCCGGATCGGCAACGCTGGCGGCGGCCCGAGGGTTGGTGGCAATTACACGGGTGGTCGCTATGTCGGCGGTGGAAACTGGCGCGGCGGTCACTATCGTCGTGGCGGCGGATTCTACCCTGGTGTGGTCATCGGTGGAGCTTTCGCGGCTCCCTACGCCTACAACTATGGATACAGCCCCTACTACTACGATGACGACTACGGCTATTACGACGAACCCAGCGTTGCCGTCGAAGCCGCGCCGGGCGGCGGCTCCGTGGCTTATTGCCAGCAGCGGTTCAAATCCTACGATGTCCGAACCGGGACCTATCTCGGTTATGACGGCCGGCGTCATCCCTGCCCGTAACGGCACGCCTGGCTGATCGATTTGGTTCGGAGAGGACGGTACTGTTTATCAGGCCGTCCTCTTCGCTTATCAGGATCTCAGCGCCACTGCGACGCCGCCCAGCGTGATCGTCAGCGCCCCTAATTCGCGCCAGCCCAGTGGCTCATGCAGCATCACGGCCGACGCTAATACTCCAACCACCGGTACCAGCAGCGTACCGATCGAAGCCGTGGAGGCAGGCAGTCGCTCCAGCGCCGCAAACCAGCAAACATAGCTGAGGCAAAACTGAATCATCGTCATGTAAGCCATCGACGCCCAGCCGATCCCTGAGAGAGCCGCGATATCCGGGTGCTCCAGTAGCAATCCGGCAATCGCCACTGGCACACACCCGAGCCAGAGTTGCCATGCCGCGAGCGCCATCGGCGGCATCGCCAGCGGAAAGTGTTTTGTCAGTACGGTTCCGAGCGCAACCGCCATTGCGCCGAACAGGACGAATGCGATGCCGGGCCACTTTTCAAGACTTGCATCGATTCCGTTCCCGCCGATCAGCAACCCGATGCCGCTCATCGCAATCAGCAACGAAAGGCCGCGCAGGACCGAAAACCGCTCACCGAGAATTGGCCAGGCCAGAAGCGCTGCCCACAGCGGCAGCGACATCGATAAAATGGCGGCTTCGCTGGCAGTCAGCCACAGCAGCGCAAGCCCCATGCAAGCAACCCACGACGTAATGGTCAGCACCGAGACCAGCAGCAAGCGCAGCCACAGGTGACGGGGAACGCTCAACCGCTGCCCTCGCCAGGCCACGAAAGCGGCCAGCGCCAGCGCGCCGACGGCGCCCGACAGTCCGCGCGCGGACAGCGGTGGCCATTCCCTCAGCAAATGCTTCATGATCGGAAAGTTGATGCCCCAACCGACCGAAGTCGCGATGAGAAATGCGATGCCAAGCTGCGGGCGCGAAGGTCGAGCGTCGGTCATCTGCGAACAATCCCGTCAAAACTCAGGCGGAGTTCAAGCCATCAGGAGCGCGTCGCCAGCACGACGCCGAATAGCGTCAGCAGAAGCGCGCTGATCTGGATGAGCCCGAGCGGTTCATGTAAGGCAATTGCGGAAGCGATAACACCTATTACGGGCACAGCCATGGTGCCGATCGCGGCCACCGATGCCGGCAAGTGCTCAAGCGCCTTGAACCACATCACATACGCCACGCAGAACTGGATCACGGTGCCGTAACCGAGCATCCACCAGCCGAGCGATGTCACCGCGCCGAAGTCGGAGGTCTCGATTGCGGCACCGACGAGACCGACCGGCAGGCAGCCGATGCCGATCTGCCAGGCCGCGGAGGTCATCGGCGGCAATGTCAGCGGCAGCTTTTTGGACAGCACCGCGCCGAGGGCAAAGGCCACCGATCCACCGAACACCATGGCGAAGCCGGCGAGTTTTTCGGTGGTGATCGAGATGCGGTCGCCACCAAGCAAAATGCTGAGACCGCCGAGGGCCAGCACGATGGCTATCACGCGTAACAGCGTCGGTCGCTCGCCCAGAATTGGCCAAGCCAGAAGCGACGCCCAAACCGGCATCATGTAGGCGACCATCGAGGCTTCACCCGCCGGCAGCCACAAGAGAGCGATCCCCATCAGCGCCATCCAGCAGGTGACGTTGAGAAAGGCATAGAGGCCCAATCGAAACCACATGGCGCGCGGAACCCGCAGGCTTTGCCCGCGCGCCGACACGATCAGGGCGAGGAGCACGCTTCCGGAGATGCCCGTCACCCCACGCATCGTCAGCGGTGGAAGTTCGCTCAGCAGATATTTCGTGACCGGCCAGTTGAGGCCCCACCCGAGCGATGTCGTGGCCAGGAGAACCAGTCCCACGGGCGTGATTCGGGATATCGGCGCCGGAATGTTGCGAGTTGTCATGAGGTTGTCATGGGACCCGGGAATCGGTGTGTTCGCACACCATGCCCGCTCCGGGGTGGTCCGACCATGCGCAAACCCGCATGCCGGGCAGATGCCGCTGCCGGCAACACCGAGTCGCCCGGAAGCAAGACCTCGGCGTCAAAAAATAATTGGCCTGTGAACAGCGTGCGCAGATCGAATTCCGGCCGGATCGCGACAATTTTCACCTTCCGATTCCATGAGGACTCACCGATACTTGGCCACGATCAAGTGAGGCATCGGCCCTTGGTTATCCCCTCTTTCCACCATATTTAGTATTTGATTCAGAAGTCCGTACTAATCCTTGACGGGCGAGCGGGAGTTGCCTTAGCTTTGATCCGTTCGGCGCGAATGTATCTGGGTCACGCCGGGCCTCCCCTGAAGGGCTTTCAGAATTGACACTCCGTTCGCTGGTCGAGGTGACGGGGCGGTGGAGTTGTCTGCGCTGGAGCCGGCTGTCAGCGGACCTAAAAAACGAGCTGAAATGGCTCGGATGACGAAGTGGGGCGTTAGAGTAGGACCGGACCGAGGCTGATGCCTCCGTTCGCGTCATGCTCCAGGGATCAACAGGGCCGGAACCACCGGCTGAACTGCGAACCATCATGTGGTTCGCGATAGGAAATCGCCGATACTGCCTCGCCGCGGTAACGGTTCGAAAAACGGGGCACGAAAGATGCAGATCGAACGGCGCTACACCAAAGACGGCCAGTCCCCCTATGCGGCAATCGAGTTCCGATTGACGACGAGCGAGATTCGCAACCCCGACGGCTCGATCGTATTTCGCCTCGAGAACGTCGAAGTGCCGGAGTTCTGGTCGCAGGTCGCCTCCGACGTGCTGGCGCAGAAGTATTTCCGCAAGGCCGGCGTCGCCGCGCGCCTGAAGAAGGTCGAGGAAGAAACCGTGCCGTCATGGCTGTGGCGCTCGGTGCCCGACACCGAGGCGCTCACCGCCCTGCCCGAGGCTGAGCGCTATGTCAGCGAACTGTCGTCCAAGCAGGTATTCGACCGGCTCAGTGGCTGCTGGACCTATTGGGGCTGGAAAGGCGGTTACTTCACCAGCGAAGACGACGCCCGCGCCTTCCATGATGAACTGCGCTACATGCTGGCGCAGCAGATGGTCGCGCCGAACTCGCCGCAGTGGTTCAATACCGGCCTGCACTGGGCCTATGGCATCGACGGTCCCGGCCAGGGCCACTACTACGTCGACTTCAAGACCGGCAAGATGGTCAAGTCGAAGTCGGCCTATGAGCATCCGCAGCCGCACGCCTGCTTCATCCAGGGCATCGAGGACGACCTCGTCAACGAAGGCGGCATCATGGACCTGTGGGTGCGTGAGGCGCGCCTGTTCAAATACGGCTCCGGCACCGGCTCCAACTTCTCGCGGCTGCGCGGCGAAGGCGAGCGGCTGTCCGGCGGCGGCCGCTCGAGCGGCCTGATGAGCTTCCTCAAGATCGGCGATCGCGCCGCTGGCGCCATCAAGAGCGGCGGCACCACGCGCCGCGCCGCCAAGATGGTGGTGGTCGATGCCGACCATCCGGATATCGAACAGTATATCGATTGGAAGGTGCGCGAAGAGCAGAAGGTCGCGGCGCTCGTCACCGGCTCCAAGATCAACCAGAAGCACCTCAAGGCGGTGATGCGCGCCTGCGTCAACTGCGAGGGCTCCGGCGACGATTGCTTCCTGCCGGAAAAGAACCCGGCGTTGCGCCGCGAGATCAAGCTCGCCCGCCGCGCGCTGGTGCCGGACAACTACATCAAGCGTGTGATCCAGTTCGCCCGTCAGGGCTACAAGGATATCGATTTCCCGACCTACGATACCGACTGGGACAGCGAGGCCTATCTCACCGTCTCCGGCCAGAACTCCAATAACTCGGTATCGCTGAAGGACGATTTCCTGCGCGCGGTGGAGACCGATGGCGACTGGAATCTGATCGGCCGCACCAACAAGAAAGTCATGAAGACGCTGAAGGCGCGCGACCTGTGGGAGAAGATCGGCCATGCCGCATGGGCGTCCGCCGACCCCGGTCTGCACTTCAACACGACGATGAACGACTGGCACACCTGCAAGGCGTCCGGTGATATCCGCGCCTCCAATCCGTGCTCGGAATACATGTTCCTCGACGACACGGCGTGCAATCTGGCATCCGCCAACCTGCTGACGTTCTACGACACCGCCACGCGCCAGTTCGATGTTTATGCTTACGAGCACCTGTGCCGCCTGTGGACCGTGGTGCTCGAAATCTCGGTGATGATGGCGCAGTTTCCCTCGAAGCAGATCGCGGAACTGTCCTACGAATTCCGCACTCTGGGTCTCGGCTTCGCCAACATCGGCGGCCTGCTGATGACGATGGGGCTGTCCTACGACTCTAACGAGGGCCGCGCGCTGTGCGGCGCGCTGACCGCGGTGATGACCGGCGTATCCTACGCGACCTCGGCGGAAATGGCGAAGGAGCTTGGCCCCTTCCCCGGCTACAAGAAGAACGCCAGCCACATGCTGCGCGTGATCCGCAACCATCGCCGCGCCGCGCACGGCGAATCCCGCGGCTATGAAGCGCTCGCCGTCAATCCGGTGCCGCTGGATCACGCCTCCTGCCCGCAGGCCGACATTGTCGAACGCGCCAAGCTGGCGTGGGACAACGCGCTCGAACTCGGCGAACTGCACGGCTATCGCAACGCGCAGACCACGGTGGTGGCGCCGACCGGTACCATCGGCCTGGTGATGGATTGCGACACCACCGGCATCGAGCCGGACTTCGCGCTGGTGAAATTCAAGAAGCTCGCCGGCGGCGGCTACTGGAAGATCATCAACCGCGCGGTGCCGGAAGCGCTGCGTCGGCTTGGCTATCGTGAAAGCGAGATCGCCGAGATCGAAGCTTACGCCGTCGGACACGGTTCGCTGAGCAATGCGCCCGCGATCAATGCCTCGACGCTGAAAGCCAAGGGCTTCACCGACGAAGCGCTGACCAAGGTGGAGAAGGCACTGCCGACCGCGTTCGACATCAAGTTTGCGTTCAACAAGTGGACCTTCGGCGAGGACTTCCTGCGCGACACGCTGGACATCGCGCCGGAAGCGATCGCCGCGCCGGGCTTCGATCTGCTGGCCGCTCTCGGATTCAGCAAATCCGAAATCGAGGCGGCTAATGTCCACATCTGCGGTGCGATGACCGTGGAAGGCGCCCCGCACCTCAAGCCCGAGCATTACGCGGTGTTCGACTGCGCCAATCCCTGCGGCAAGATCGGCAAGCGCTATCTGTCGGTGGAAAGCCACATCCGGATGATGGCTGCGTCGCAGCCATTCATTTCGGGCGCGATTTCCAAAACCATCAACATGCCGAGCGATGCAACGGTCGAGGACTGCAAGTCCGCTTACCTGCTGTCGTGGAAGCTGGCGCTGAAAGCCAACGCTCTCTATCGCGACGGCTCGAAACTGTCGCAGCCGTTGAACTCGCAACTGATCGCCGATGACGACGACGAGGACGATGCGCTCGACGCACTGCTCGACAAGCCGATGGCGGCGCGCACCACGCAGGTCGCGGAGAAGGTCGTCGAGAAACTGGTGGAGCGTATCGTCGTGCTGCGCGAGCGCGAGAAGATGCCGGATCGCCGCAAGGGCTATACCCAGAAGGCAGTGGTCGGCGGCCACAAGGTCTATGTCCGTACCGGCGAATACGACGACGGGCGACTGGGCGAGATCTTCATCGACATGCACAAGGAAGGTGCGGCGCTGCGCTCCTTCATCAACAACTTCGCCATCGCGGTATCGCTTGGTCTGCAATACGGCGTGCCGCTCGAAGAATATGTCGACGCCTTCACCTTCACCCGCTTCGAGCCCGCAGGCCCGGTGCAAGGCAACGACTCGATCAAGTACGCGACATCGATCCTCGACTACGTGTTCCGCGAACTCGCGGTGAGCTACATGGGCCGCTACGACCTCGCCCATGTCGATCCGTCGGAGACGCACTTCGACGCGCTCGGCAAGGGCGTGGCCGAAGGCAAGACGCCGGAAGGCGCTCAGCCGCCGGCGATGAAGTATCTGTCGAAGGGGCTGACCCGCTCGCGCACCGACAATCTGGTGATGATGCGCGCCGCTCCCGCGACGGGAACGGACAGCGACGCGCGCTCCGCTTCGGGCGGCGTTGCCAGCAACGTCACCGCGCTCGCGACCTCGCGCGCCGGCGATGCCGCAACCGCGCTGAAAGCCGAACTGACGGAGCCGCAACTCTCACCCACCGAAAAGCTGGAGGCGCAAGCCTGGAGCAAGGCCGGCACCGCGGCGACGGCTTCCGCTGCACCGACCAAGGCCGAACGCCGCGCCGAAGCCAAAGCCAAAGGCTACGAGGGCGAGATGTGCTCCGAATGCGGCAACTTCACCCTCGTCCGCAACGGCACCTGCATGAAGTGCGATACGTGCGGCTCCACGACGGGGTGCAGCTGAGTAACCGATCCGGCAGCAAATGTAAGCAAAGACGTTCGATTATTTTCGAAAGGGGCGGCTGAAAAGCCGCCCCTTTTTTATCAAACTATTAGATTAATTGAATTCGGCCTCCCGACCGTCGTATAAGTTGCAAAAAGCTGGGGGGACAACATGGCTCATCGCTTGATCGCTTTAAGCTCGCTGCTTGTAAATCGCGCAAACGATCGTCACGGCGAACTCGAAAACGAAACAGCAGCATTCGCGTGGCTGTTTAATAACCTCGAGCAGCGCATGAGAAATTTAGCTAATGATATCGTTACACAAGGCGAAGTCTATGAACCACCGTTAGTACGCCCGGAGGGAGATACGTTTGTCGTCTATGATGGAAACCGTCGTATTACGTGCTTGAAACTTCTCCAAAACCCGAGGAAGGCTCCAACAGTCGAATTGCAAGAATTCTTTGCCCGCCTCAGAAGCAATTGGAGCGGCGACTTTCCTGACCACATCGAATGTCAAATCGAGGAAGATCGAGATCGTATAGACGACATACTTTATAGACGACACACAGGATCACAGAGCGGAGTCGGTCAAAGCAATTGGGACGATCGGATGAAGCTGAACTTCATCAATCGTACAGGAAAAGAAGCCGGAGTTAACATTGCAGAAGAAGTCGAGAAGATACTTGCACAAGAGGGGAAGCTTCCAACAAAGAAAGTTCCTAGATCAAATTTGAACAGATTACTTTCGTCGGAGACAATCAGAAATCGGGTCGGCATCTCCCTCACCAAAGGGCGAATAGAATTTCTACACCAAGTACCTGTTGTCGTTCACGCGCTGCATCGAATTGCGGACGACCTCGCCAACAAACGCAAGACGTTAGATGATGTTTGGGATTTGGATGCCAAACGAGCATATCTAGATGAACTAGAAAAAGATCGCGTACTCCCGACGGCGGAGCACGCCATCATAAAACCCGCGCCCCAGAAGCCATCCCAACCCGCATCAAAATCGAATCCACAGCCTCGCTCGCACCCTCAACGACGAACGACGCTTATTCCAAATGCCCCGTATGCAATTATTTGGTCGGGACGATTGCAGCGCCATAGAGCGATCTGGGAGGAACTTCAATTCAGACTGCATTTGTCAGAAACACCGAATGCAATTTCAGCATTGTTCAGAATGCTGCTCGAGTTATCTGTCGAAAACTATATCAGTCAGACATCTCTTTCGACCGTGAAAGATCACGATACGTTTGCTCGTAGAACTTTGCGGGTAGCTGAGGACCTTCATGCAAACGGCAAAATAACTGATAAGTACTTAGACGTTTTCCGTAAGTTTCCTCAATATGATGCTCTTGTGTCGGCAGATACATTTCATCGCTATGTTCATTCTCCGAATTTTGCCCCCTCCCCTGATCATCTAAATGCTCTATGGGACACATTGTCCGAATTTACCGTTCAATGCCTCAGCGTTTGAGTGCTACGGCGCCCCCCACCCACACACTGACCCAATCGGGATTTGCATCCAGCACGGCTGAGAATCTGCTGCCGTTACTCGTCCCTCACCCCTCGCTTCCTCCTCCGCCATCGAACGCTGTCCGCCCTCCGCATTTCCGGAGCGCGTGGCCTGCGCGCCGCCTTCGAAAATGTCCTGTACTAACCCCAGTTTTCCGAGGCGGCGAACGATCAGGCCGGTGATGTCGGTTTCGTACCGGGCGTGCGAGATGTAGGCGTCGCGGGGGAAGCGGTGATGGTTGTTGTGCAGGCCTTCGCCCAGGCGCGATCAGAGGAGATGGCGCCCCCTCACCCGCACGTCCATACCGGGCCGATCGGCGTTTGCGTCCAGCACGGGCCGAAGCTGCCGCCGTTGTAGCGGCCGCGATAGAATCCGGGGCGGCCGAAATAGCGCCACTCGCCGTTCCAGTTGTAATAGTGCGGCGTCGGGCCGATGTACCAGTGCCGCGGTTTGCGGCGCCCCTAGCTACCGCGCCTTGAGGTTAGTGATAGAGCAGCAGCACGGCGTGATACGACCGGTTCATGAGGTTGTGGAACGGGGCGCTGCAGAGTGCCCCTCTCCGGCGCATGGAAAGTCTGTCGCGTTCACCTGAAAAATCTCATGCCATTCGGTTCAATCTACCGCGCGTGATGCAACCAGATCTCCGGTAACTGGTTGAGGTCTTCGTCGAAGGCAACCCATCCCTTGCAAGGAGGATGCAATGCGAAAAATTTGCCTGACTTTGGCCGCTACGCTTGCGGTCATGTGTGCAATGATAGGCACACGGGCCTATGCGACCGTGATGGACCCCAACGCCATCCGCGCGGCGGCGGATACACTTGCTGCCATACAGACCGTTCAGTTCGTTTGGAGGGGAAGGCGCTATTGCTGGTATGACGCCGGCTGGCGTGGGCCCGGCTGGTATTGGTGCGGCTATCGGCTGCGTCGCGGCTTCGGCTGGGGTGGCCCGGTAGGCTGGCACGGTTGGCGCAGGCCGGTTCATCGTCCCGGCATCGGCAGACCTGGCATCGGTAGGCCTGGCATCGGTCGTCCTGGCATCAATCGGCCCGGCGGTAACCGCCCGGGTATGAACAGACCGGGCAGCGGTCGTCCCGGCGCCAGCAGGCCCGGCGGCAACCGGCCAGGCATGAACAGGCCGGGTGGCGGTCGCCCGGGTATGGGCAGACCCGGCGGAGACCGCTCTCGCTAACGGATTGAGTTGACATCTGGGCAAGCGATGCTGGCCAGTCCAGACGCTCTCGCGCCTTCCGAAACCCTGATGTTGGGTGACGGAGGGCGGCTTCTGCGTCGAAAGAATGTTGGGCCTGGAAAGATCGAAAGATGACGGCGATGAAGCTGCGATGAAGCTGATTGACTAAGCGGCTTCCCGCTCCGCTGCCTTAACGGCAATGCAACTCAATTCCTCTTGGCGATGAATACCCTGCGCTGCCGCCCGCAAAATCTGTTCCGCCATGAAGGCCTTCATGGCAGAGTCCGACCGGATTTGAACTACAGCATCATCAAGGGCCGCACGTAGCGTTTGGATCAGTTCTGGTGAAAATCGCGACATGCCATTCCTCCGCATTTGTTGTCGGAGGTTCTAGAGGTTCTTCATGTCACGACGGTTGCAGAAATCCGGCAACGATATGGCCGGTAATTAACTTTCCTTTACATTCATTTAGCGGTGAAGCCAGCAGGCTAAATCCAACGACTGCCGCCCATCCAACCCTCTCCGTTCTAGCCTGGCCAGGGAATGATGGCGGCGGCCACCGCCCTCGTCTCCTACGCCCTCTCTATCCCTCGAATGAAGCAAGATAGAGAAATTAATTGTCGACGAAACTTGCCAGCGCGAGGCTGTGAGACGCGGCACGATAAGCCTCCATCAGATTTCGGACAGTGTCGGCCGCTCAAAATTTACACGAGGGTATACCTTATTCCTCTACGTCACGCCGTCGATACCGGGCGGGACGCTTGTCATCGCCTCGACGATTTGCCTTGCCCGCGCTACGATTGTGTACAGTCCAAAGCTTGACGAGCAGCACCAATGCGCGAGGTTGCGAGTGGATACTCCGAAAGTCCGCACTGAGCCTAACGCCGACGTCTCCGGCATCGATCACGCCGCGCCGGCTCGCGTACAGTGGCGACTGAGCGGCCTGCAAACCGGACTCGGATTGCTGGCCGCAGCCACCGGCCTTTTCCTGATCTGGCAGATGTCCTCCAGCCTTCTGCTCATCTTCGCGGGCGTTCTGTTCGCGGCCTTTCTTGATGGCTGCGCTCGGGCACTTAAACCCGTCATTCCCGCAGGACATACTTGGCGGCTCGCGCTGATCGTTCTCATTTTGACGAGCCTGCTTGCGCTGAGCCTGGTCTGGGGCGCAGGCAGGCTGCCCGAGCAAACGCGGCTGCTATATCAAGTCATGAATGCGCAACTCGACGTTCTGCAGCAGCACCTGCAATCGGCTGGCGTCGACCTGTTTGGACCGGAAGGCGGCCGGGATTTTTCGCAATGGCTGCCTGACCGCGGCAAGCTGTTCGGTCACGCGCAAACCGCGGTTGGAACAACAACCGGCTTTCTCACCAGCACCCTCATTATCTTGTTTCTTGGCGTACTTTTCGCCTTTAATCCAGGAATGTATCGCGATGGTCTCGTCACCTTCGTGAAGATCCCCTACCGCGCCCGCGTCCGGCAGGTGATGGACGAGATGGGAAGTGTCCTGCGCTACTGGCTCATTGGGCAAATCTTCCGCATTGTGCTCATGACACTCGCCGTCTGGCTCATGCTTTATCTCCTCGGTGTGCCCGGCGCCTTCCTGCTCGGCCTGCAGGCCGGGCTCTCGAACTTCGTCCCGTATCTTGGTCCCATCGTTGCAGCTTTGCCCATCGCGCTGGTTGCCATGCCGCTCGGTGCGTCAAAGGTGATATGGGCGGTCGGGCTTTATACGATCATCCAATCCATCGAAGGCTATATCATCGGTCCGTTGATTCAGCGCCACGCGGTCGAAGTTCCGCCGGCCTGGACACTGGTGGCCATCGTCCTGTTCGGCTCGCTGTTCGGCGTGATGGGCATAGCTCTGGCGATGCCGTTGTTGGCCCTCGGCCGCGTAGCGGTTCTGCGGCTCTACGTGGAAGATTGTCTCGGCGACAAGCCCGGCTGACGCCTGTTGTCACGCAGTCACTCGCTCCACACCGGCAATCTCTACCCTTTCCGGCGCGAGCAGACATAGCTTGCCATCCGGACCACTAGCCAGGGTGTGGATGTGAAAATGCCTGCTCTGCTCATCCGTCGCATTCATCACCGGCGATGGCGCGGAGATGATCCTCATCGCACCACAGATGCCGATCCAGTCGATATGGCGATGGCCATGCATGATGACGATGCGGCTTGCGAACGGTTTCAGCTTTCGGACAAACCAGCTTCCGTTGACCAGCGCCGTCCCGACCCTCTCGGAGAACTTGACGCCCGGCATCGGATACTCCATCAGGTGATGATGCAGCGCTATAATCCATCTTGCCTTGGGATACGCGCTTATGACCGCCGCGAGACGCCGCGACTGCCCCACGGACATGAGTCCCAACGCGTTGGTAAACGAGAAATGCGTCTGCGCATTCGAGTTGAGGATGACCATTCCCAATCCATCCTCTCCGTCCGGCGGTAGCAACATCGGAAACTGATCGTCGAAAACATTCCTCAGCCTCGATGCACGCAGTATGCCGCCGCCCTGCGCGAATGCGGTCATGTCAAACCGGTGCGCTTTCAAATTTTCGACAAGCGTGCGCGCGGCCTGCACCGGCTCGTCGCCCACGACGCGCACTCGTGCGCCTTGTACGGCCATCATGGCCGACAATGTCCGCATCTGGCGAAAACATTTCCCCGGACTGAATGGAAGATCGAGCCGTGCGGGATTGGTTCGATCGACGATATTCAAGTCATGATTGCCCGGCAGGAGAACCATTCGTGCAAGAAGCTTGGGATGCTTCGCCACCGCGTCGAGGAATTCGGCCCATTCCGTTGACAGCCCGGCATCAGTCATGTCGCCCGAGATAAGAACGACATCCAGCGGGCAACTGTCATGAATGGCTGCGAGACGCGCCAGCAGTCGCTCTAGACGGTCGTTGCCGCGTGGGCCGCCTCGCCCGCTTTCCATGCGGAAACCATAGCGCTCCCCGACCACATGAATATCCGACAGATGCGCCACGCGCCAGGTTCGGCTCCCCACAGGCGCGATATCGAATTCATCGAGATCGAGAAGTTGATCCATGCTCGCGTCCGCAAAGCCCCACAAGAGCGCTGCCGCGGCAAGATAAAGCGATGTCAGAACCATGGCGTTGGCAATGGTCGGAACGATCAGGCGATACGGCGACATCAGATCGCTAACACTCCCGAGCCAACGCGAGTTGGGCCACACTACGGCAGCAATCAGCACCGCAGCGACGCAAACCACTATTCCTGCGACAGCAGAACTTGCTGCTCGCAACCGCGCGTGCCACATGGTCGAATGTTTTGCGCCGAACTGCCGCTCCATGAGATGACGGATCGCTTCCCGACAAAACACATAACCCGGCTGGACCGCCAGCGCGTTCAACGACCAGAAATTGGCTTCTGCCATTCGAAAGAGCGGCCGCCAACCAATCCAGCCCAGCGCCAGCACAATGATCACGCCAACTGCGGCGCCTATCGAAGTCAGATATCGCATCTGCGCTGTTGCCGTCGCCGCCCAGCCCGTGGCCACCAGAGGGGCAAGGCCGAGCAACATCGCAGGCAAGGTCAGCGACACCGTCCAGGCGAGTAGCAGCTTCGGCAGGCTGATCTCGACCAGCAGCCCACCTGCAATAGCAAACAGGGACCGCTGCTTGGTGGCAGCAATATCGTTCTCAGCATCGCCTTCGCGTGGATCGACCAGCAGGACCTCGCGCTCCCGCACGTCCTTATCCGCTATGGCGTCGCGCGGTGTCATAAAATGGCTTTCACGCACCGGGCGAACAACCGCATCGGCGGGCCTTGCTTCTTGCGCCGGGCAGACGGTGCGGCCCGTACGACGTTGCACCTGAATCTGCAGTCAGTTGCACTCATCTTTCTTCTCCTCTGTCGCGGCGTTTCTGGTCAGGCACCGGTCATGATCGTCAAGCTCGCTGATCGATCGCGTCCACCGCATGTTGGCCGCGGCCGAGCAGATGCGCCACTGCGCGCCACGCATGATGAACGATCCGATCGAACCGCCGTGCAGCATCGATCCGCGCAAAGGCTTCGGCAGCAGTTAATTCTCCGGAGGCGACAGCGGCAAGAGTTGCAGCGCGATGACCGCGCTGTATGGCGTCGAGTTCCTTCGCCGCGTGTTCAATCCCCGCAAGCGACCCGCCAACCTCAGCCGAAACAATCCAACCGATCGACTCCGCGCGTTCGCTGAGCGCAGATTCCGCTGCAACAGACTCTCCGACTGCTTGCATCGCCCGCATGGCTTGTTGGTAAAGTGTGCCGGAGCGAATATCGTGGAAGGCTCTGGATGACTCTCCAGGAAAACCGGGCTCGCTGAGAATTTCAACGAGTCGCGCAGCGTGATCAAGCGCGTGCAACGTGCTCGTCATGCGAAACCGTTCCTCCTTCGTCTCAGGCGGCTCTTTCAATTCGGACAAGAAATCCCGCGCCCTTTCAAGGGTGTCTGCTGCCGTTGCAGCACCTTGCGTCGCACCACCATCCGCCACCAGAAGCATAGTAGCGGTTGTCTTGAGGACTTCCGCCACGACGCGCCGGGTCGCTTCGATCGCAATCACTGGATTGACGAGTGAACTCGGATCGAGTGTTCGCTCAAGCGCTGTCTCCCTCGATGGCAGAAGACGCTCGACCAGACGGGTGAACCACTGCGTGGCCGGAAGAAGTACGGCTACTCCTACGACGTTGTAGAGGGTGTGGTATGCGGCAAGGAGCGTCGTTCCGTCGATCGACGCGGCGAACGCCTTCATCACCGTTGCAGTAAGCGGAAAAGCAACGATCGCAATAAGCGCGGCGATGATCTTGAACAGCACATAGGCAAGCGCGAGGCGTTTTGCTGTCACGCTGGCACCGATGGCCGCCAATGCGGAACTCGTCGCTGTTCCAATATTCTGGCCGATTATCAAAGCCGCGCCTTGCTCCAGACCTACGGCACCGGCATAAAAGGCCGATATCGTGACGGCGATAGCGGCCGTCGAAGACTGCATGACCGCGGTCATCGTCAGGCCGACGACAATCAGGATCGTGAGGCCAACCAATCCGTTGACCCAGCCAACACCCGGCGCACCGATCACCGCGGGCAGGTCGGACGGATGCAAGCTTTCCGCGAGCCCACCCATGCCCTGCTGGAGGGTCGTAAGACCGTAAAGCACGAGCGCGAAGCCTGCGAGCGCGCTCCCGGCTGCGGCAATCCGCCCGCCCGCGAGCAGCTTCGCCAACGCACCGACGAAAATCATCGGCAGCGCATAGGACGACAACGAAACGCGCACGCCGAAAAGCGCCACGAGCCAGCCTGTCCCCGTCGTGCCGATATTCGCGCCGAACACGAGACCAAGTCCCTGCGGAAAAGCCAGAAGCCCGGCGCTGACGAGACCGATCGTCGTCATGGTCACGGCGCTTGACGACTGTACAAGTAACGTGATCAGCGCGCCCCATGAAACTCCTTTAAGTGGCGTTGCTGCGGCCTTACCGAGCACTGCGCGCAGAGCCGATCCGGCCAGCGCCTTCAGTCCATCGGTCATGACGGCCATGCCGAGCAGGAACAGCCCGACGCCGCCGAGAATTGCGATTACTGTCGACATACGCGTCTCGTCGAGTCTTCCACCTCAAATCCCTTACGCGCCATCACGAGCTCTCTCGCCTGCTCCGGCGTGACATGTCCAGTCGGCTCAGAAGGAGCCAAACATTGAACCCACCGCCACCACGACGGCCAGCGCAATCATGGCGCCAACGATCCCAACAACGACAATGTCGCGATAGCTCTCGCGGTGCGTCGAGCCGCAGACCGCAAGCAGCGTCACCACCGCGCCATTATGTGGCAAACTGTCGAGGGTACCCGATCCGATCACTGCCACCCGGTGCAACAGCGCCGGATCGAGCCCGATCGCCACCGCCCGCTCCAGATAGGTCGGGCCAAGCGCCTCCAGTGCAATTGTCAGTCCACCAGATGCCGATCCGGTAAGCGCGGCAAGTGAATTGGTGGCGACCGCCAGCGACACCAGCGGGCCGCCGCCGATACTCAGCACGGCATCGCGCACCACGGCGAAGGCAGGCATTGCAGCCACCACTGCCCCGAAACCGACCAAACTTGCCACACTCAACGCCGGCAGAACGGCCGCATTGGCGCCCGCATCCATGGTTGCGCGGATCGCCGGCAATCGTCGGTGGCTTACGACCAGTACCGTGACGATGGCGCAGCTGAGTGCTGTAATCACCGCCCAGACACCGCCCAAATCAGCAAGCGTGACACCGCCGAAAGGAGGATCCGCGAGATAGCGCGTATCGAGTGCAGGTAGAATGAACAGTGACATCGCGAGATTGACCGCGATCACCACGAGAAGCGGCAGGGCGGCGGCCGTGATAGGCGGCGGCCTATCGGTTCGTTTGCCATGCAGGATTTCCGCAGGATCGAACTCACGCGCGGTGGTGGCTCGCTCTCGCAATTTTTCGTCGGTCGCGAGCCGGTCAGTCGCCATCGGCGCGCCGACACCGAAGCCTTCGGCGCGCTTCCTCGCTCGTCTCTCTTCGCGACTGAGCCACCATAGGCCGAAGCCCACCATGATCAGCGAAGCCAGAATGCCGAGTCCCGGCGCGGCGAATGGCGTAGTGCCGAAGAACGGCATCGGGATCGCATTCTGGATCGATGGTGTGCCAGGTAGCGCCGACATGGTGAAAGTCGATGTGCCGAGCACAATAGCCGCAGGCATCAACCGCCGCGGAATATTTGCGCTGCGAAACAGTTCCTGAGCCATAGGCGCAAGAACGAAGAATGCTACGAATAAGCTAACTCCTCCATATGTCACCAGCGCGCCTGCAAGCACGACCGCCAGCATCGCCCGCTGCGAACCTAGTTGCCGGGTGATGAAGGTCGCAATGGCGGTCACCGAGCCGCTATCTTCCATCAATTTGCCGAAGATCGCGCCAAGCAGAAACAGGGGGAAGAATCGGCCAAGAAACCCTGCGGCACCGCCCATGAACGTTTGAGTCCAGTGGGCAAGAAGGGGTTCGCGCGAGAACAGCGCCGCGATAAGAGCGGCGATCGGCGCGAGCAGCAAAACGCTCCAACCGCGAAACGCCAAAAAGATCAAAAGACCGAGCCCGCCAAGTATTCCGGCAAGTCCGATCAGGGTCATCGGTTCAGCACTCCGTCAACAGCACATCAAGGTCGACGGTCGAACGTCGGCCAAGATCATCACCATGTCTTAAAAGAAATTCATCGGCGCAGCGACGTCCCTCCTCCTTGAGCAGCATGATAAACGGCCTCTCGACATTCAATTTCGACGACGCGCCGAATTCCGCGAGTCGATCGCTTTTGACGCCGTGCATCCGCATCCGGGCCCAACGTGCACCTTCCCCGTCTCCCGGATCGGCGACCTGGCGGAGCAACGCAATCATGCGCAGTTCCTTCATCAGCGGCGAATTGAAAGAAATTTCGTTGAGACGGTTCAGTATGTCAGCGGCAGAGCGAGGCAAGTCAGCGCGCTCGCGCGGGTTGATTTGCACCAGGATGGTGTCTTCACCGTCGGTCTCCCGGACTAACGGAGTAATGGTGGGATTGCCGGCATATCCGCCATCCCAATAAAAATCGCCGTCGATCTCAATCGCCTGAAACATTGTTGGCAGACAGGCTGACGCGAGCAACACATCGGGTGTGATTTCAGCATTGCGGAAGACACGGCCGCGACCGGTGCGCACACTCGTTGCAGTAATGAAAAGCTTCATCGGGACTTGCTTAAGACAATCGAAATCGATGCTTTCCAGAAGGATGGCGCGCAGCGGATTGAAACCCAGTGGATTTAGATCATATGGAGAGAGCATTCGCGACATCAGGTCGAACGCGACATAGGCTGGGGAGGTGTCGAGAGTCCAGCGGCCCATCAGGCGGTCCAGCGGCGAGCGTTGCAACGGGTTGAACGCGGCCGCGCGTGTCACGCGCTCCCAATAAGCGTCAAGCGCTGCCTTTGCACCTGAGGCGCCGCCACTTGCCCATCCACTCGCCAACACGGCGGCGTTCATCGCCCCTGCCGAAGTTCCGGAAATACCCTCAATTCTCAACCACGGCTCGTCGACGAAGCGATCGAGAACGCCCCAGGTGAAGGCGCCATGTGACCCCCCGCCCTGCAACGCGAGATCTATCAGAACCTGCTTTCGTACAGCCTTATTCGATAGCTTTGGCTCCACCCGGCTCTCCAAACCAACAGGATGAACCTACAACATGCTGCTTCTACCTGAAGTATCAGGACCATCGGTCATGACAGCGTAACCACAATGCGATCGGGCTTACGGTCAAGCCGCGCGTGAAACCGGAGCGCGATGCAAACCAAAACCAAGTCCGATCCATCCAGCACCCGCCATAATGAGATCGATACCTAGAAACAGGCCAAGAATGTAAACGCTGTTGATCGGCCAGCGAGCCAGGATCAGAAGACCTAGCAGCAGCGTGACCACGCCGGAGACCGCCACCCAGATCCATGGCATTTCGCGTTTCATGTTGAACGCCAGAAAGATCCGCACGATCCCGGAAGCAACCAGTGACGCCCCTAGCATCAGCGTGAGCAGCACGGCGGTAAACAGCGGATTTTCGAATGTCACAAGACCGGCGACAACGTAGAGCAAGCCAAGTAGAGCCCAGATCAGGAATTTCCCCCAACTCCTGATCTGGAATGCGTTGATTACTTCGGCTACGCCGGCAACGATCATCATGACGCCGACGACGAGAACACTTGCCATCGTCGCCGTCAGAATACTCCCGAGCGCAATGAATCCGACGATGACATAAATAACACCAAGCGCGACGATCCAGCCCCATCTCGCGCGGAGCGGTGCCACGTCCGTTCCGGTGGGAGGATTACGTAGAGCATCTGAAGAATTTGTCATGATGGTCCTCCAAGCGAAAACCTATCCGACGTCGGCCTTAAGCGATGCAACAGGATAACGGAAATGCAGAGCCGGTCACAATACGATTCTTCAAAGAACATTCGAACCGGGGGAACAGGATACTGCCGAGTGAGCTTATGCCGGATCGGCCAGCAACATATCGCGCTTTTGTCGTTCCGGAAACGCCGATATTTTGAGTTAACGATTACGCTTTCGTGTTGCTGTAGTTGAGAGTAGTCGCGACACATACCATGTACCAACACGGCGCGGGTATCGTTGCGTTGGGTCGGCCTCTCAAAGAGGCAAAGCGAAGCAATTTTGAACCGCCCCGGGTTTGCCGGAGGTCGTTTGGTTTTAGTTATGCCGCCATGGCCGATTGTTCCGGCATGGCGTAGTAGCGTTGCTCGACTTCGGCGGGCGGAATGCTGCCGGTAGGCTCGAGGAGCCGCTGGTTGTTGAACCAATCGACCCATTCCGGCGTTGCGAACTCGACGGCCTCGAAGCTTCGCCATGGCCCGCGTCGGTGGATTAGCTCGGCCTTGTAGAGGCCGTTGATGGTTTCGGCGAAAGCATTGTCGTAGGAATCGCCGACACTGCCAACAGACGGCTCGATGCCAGCTTCAGCCAGGCGCTCGGTGTACTTGATGGATACGTACTGACTCCCTCTGTCGCTGTGGTGTACGAGCCCACCGCGATGAACCGGCCGTCGATTGTGCAGGGCCTGCTCCAGCGCATCGAGCACGAAGCCACCGTGGTCCAAAACCATGCGAACCGCACGGGTCCGAACGTCCGGTGAAAACTTGTTCGTCGTTTTGCTTGTCCTGGCTCCATCCTATTTCGAAGTTGGAGCCTCCGGCAAACCCGTGGCGGTTCAAGATCCTTATTGGCAATTTATTGCCGTTCGCATCAGAAAGCGAACAACAAGGTGGAACTGACATAGATTTGGCAAAACCATATCTCCAACAAATCAACCTGTTTAATCGGGGTATTGATGCGTGCAGTCAGTCCGCGACGGTAGCAAGAAAACGTTCGGCTTCGAGGGCTGCCATGCAGCCCATGCCGGCGGCCGTGACGGCCTGGCGATAAGTCTCGTCGGCGACGTCGCCGGCGGCGAATACGCCCGGCACCGAGGTCGCGGTCGAATGCGGCGCCACCTGGACATAGCCGGAGGGTTTGAGTTTGAGCTGGCCCGATACCAGTTCGGTCGCCGGCGCGTGGCCGATGGCGATGAAGACGCCATCGGCGGGGATTTCGCTCACCGCGCCGGTCTTGACGTTCTTCAGTTTGACATTGGTAACCTTGGTGGGTTCCTTGTCGCCGCAGATCTCGTCGAGCGCGCTGTCCCACACCACCTCGATCTTGGGGTGCTTGAACAGGCGGTCTTGCAGGATGCGCTCGGCGCGGAAGTGGTCGCGGCGATGCACGACGGTGACCTTGGTGGCGAAGTTGGTCAGGAACAGTGCTTCCTCGACCGCGGTGTTGCCGCCGCCGACCACCACGACGTTCTTGCCGCGATAAAAGAAGCCGTCGCAGGTGGCGCAGGCCGAGACGCCGAAACCCTTGAAGGCTTCCTCGGAAGGCATGCCCAGCCAGCGCGCCTGCGCGCCGGTGGCGAGGATCACGGTATCCGCGAGGTAGACGTCGCCGCTGTCGCAGGTGAGCCGGAATGGCCGCTGCCCGAGATCGAGCTAGGTGACCAGATCGGTGACGATTTTGGTGCCGACATGGGCAGCCTGCCGCTCCATCTGCTCCATCAGCCATGGCCCCTGGATGACGTCGCCGAAGCCCGGATAATTCTCGACGTCGGTGGTGATGGTGAGCTGGCCGCCGGGCTGGATGCCCTGGATCAACACCGGCTCCAGCATCGCGCGCGCGGCGTAGATGCCGGCAGTGTAGCCGGCAGGTCCCGAACCGACGATCACAACCTTCGCGTGGTTATCTAAACTCATACTTGTTCTCTAAAACCTTCTTAGATTGCTAAAAGGGAGAGACCGCGAGTGCGATCGTCGGACAATGTTGCAAATCCGGAAAAGACACACTGCCCACGCTCGATGACGAGAAAACGATCCGCGAGATTCATGGCCATAAACACATTCTGCTCCACCAGCAGCACGATCATGCCTGCGGCTTTCATTTCGGCGATGATGGAGAAGATATCGGCGACGATCATCGGCGCGAGGCCCTCGCTGGGCTCGTCGATAAGAACCAGGCGCGGGGCGCCGA
>Ga0209963_1000631_pt1 | contig 40270 bp, 31 predicted proteins | sample ThiBio_1000_biof_2_FD_183957 | JGI IMG/M metagenome (GOLD analysis project Ga0209963, IMG submission 183957) | Wastewater bioreactor microbial communities from Cape Town, South Africa - Thiocy_cont_1000_biof (SPAdes) | ecosystem: Engineered > Bioreactor > Thiocyanate-remediating >...
GCTGGCTGAGGTAGATTTAGCCCTTTACCGTTTAAGAATGGCAATGAGCCAGCTATGGCTGGCTCATCGTCCAAGACTTTCACTTGTTTGTTCATCCTTCCCTCAAAGTTCGGGATGATTCATGTTTTTTGTCTAATCTTTTAGGAAGCCGGGTCTCGTTAGTTGTCAGCCTCTACCACTTTAACCGTGACCCCGGCAAAACTGGCCGAACCTTCCGCCGCAAACAAACCGAAAAAGCCGCCTGTATGGTCGTACATCCGGCAGGAGATGGCAATTTCGGAATTTATATAGATCACCACGCAACTGCCGCTGGTCAAACAGGTCACCTCAATAGCCGTATCCGGCTGTAAGCCCATGGGACGTTCGAAAATGAAAGGCTTATCGCCGGGGCGCGGCCACAGGTCAAAGACCACCCGCTGGCTGTCGGGCTCGAAGCGCACCTGGTAATAATGCGCCAAATCTTCCGCCGCATGCAGGAGCAACCCAAAACTGGCCGTACCGGGCGCGTATTGCACTGTCGCCCGGAAGGTGCTTTCTTCGGGGTGTTCGGCCACAAGCAGGGCCGCTAGACCGGTCGGGGTATCGGAAGAAAAACTATCGGCGGCGGTCTGCCATTGGCCCAGGACCGGCGTAGATTGGAGTGGCAAGTCCTGTTTATGAAGGCTCGCAAGGTTTTCCGGTATTTGGACGGCGAGAGTACCATCGGGACGCTGGCGCAGTTCGTGGACCACCAGCGAGCCGCCCCACTGCCAGTTGCCGGTATCGGTTTCCCCTTCGCGGGTCGCCAGCCAGCCGAACATGTAGCGCTGCTGTTCATCCCCGCCGGTCTTGGCGGCATAATAAGCCCTCGTGTCAAAACAGTCGTCCGCCGGTCTGAGCCAGGGGCCGGTCTGGTGACGGCTCATCCGGTAACGGGTCACCTGCCGGTCGCTAAACTCCGACCAGATTAAATACCACCAGTCGCCAAACTTGAACAGGTCAGGACATTCGTGGGTAAAATAGAGGTCAGGCTCCCAGAAAGGCTTTGTTACGGTCCAATTTTTGAGGTCGGGGCTGGTCGCGCAGGCCACCAAACCCCGGTGGCGGCTCGGTCCGGTCGTCTTGCGGGCCGCGAGAAGCATCAACCACTCCTGCTTCTGGGGATTCCAGACCACAAAAGGGTCGCGCCAGTCGTGCGACTCGTAACCTTCAGCGGTAGGGGCCAGGAAAAAGAAATCGGGGTCTTTGGTCCAGGTCCGCAAATCGGGGCTGGTCGCGTGCAGAATGGCTTCCTGGGGCTTATTGAGGGCCACATAATCAAAGTTATGGCCGGTGTAGAAAATATGGAAAGTCCCGGCGTGTTCTATGGCCGAGCCGGTAAAGGCATACAAATCCTGCGATTCGCGAGCGCCCCGGTGCAGGGCTTCGCCCCAATCCTCGAAATTGACAAAATCCGAGGTTGCAATGTGGAACCAGTCCACGCCCGGCCCGACACCTTCCGGGTCGCGGTAATCTTTCAGGTAAAAAAGATGATGCTGGCCCTGCCAGTAAAACGGGATAAAGTCGGCGGCCCAGGCATTCTCCGGCTTATAGAAAACTGACATCTCTAAAAAATCCTTTCCCGGCTTCTCCTGAATATTGCTTTGATGAGCTTTTAAGGTCCTACAATCCCAGCCGTAATGGGCCCAAGTAGTCAGGGCCGAAAAGTGGCCCTGACTACTTTATTTATGTGAAGTCATTCTAGGAGACAAAAGTTTTCCGCCACTCCTGGAAATCAGCCTCAATATCCTCGCGCCAGGTCGTATCAATCTCGCCGCTGGTGTATTTGCCCTCGGCCAGGCGGAGGTGTCCAAAAGTGTCGCGGACGCGCACATCCTCGCTGACCTCGACCACTTCCTGGGCCAGGTGCGACGGGATAACAATCACCCCGGTGGGGGTCCCCAGGATTACGTCCCCCGGCAGCACCGTGATGCCGCCCACGCGCACAGGGATATTTAGCCCGGCCAGGGTCACATCGGCGATAGCGGTCGGGTCCACGCCGCGCACGAAAAAGTTAACCTCGGTCAGTTGGACCAACCCCTGGTAATCGCGGATACCGCCGTCAATAACCGCCCCGGCCCGCGTGCGGGTCCGCACCGAGGTACCCAGGTTATCACCGACCACGGTGCCATCTTTGATTTTGCCAAAAATATCGACCACCATCACATCGTTATGCTGCAAACTTTCGATAATCCAGGAGTTCTGGCCGCCAGAGGTGCCGCGCCCCTCCCGAACACCCGTCTGCTGGATGGCGTCGTGATAATCGGGCCGGTGGGGTAAAAACTGGGCGGTTACAGCCCGGCCAACCAGGATAGTGCCGGGATGGGTCTGAAGCCAGTTGCCTTCAAACTGGCGGTGGTAACCGTGACGGCGCAAAACGCCCCAGGCTTCCTCAGTCGTGACCAGCTTCATCCGTTCCAGGAGTTCGTCCGGCACCCTGGGGCGGCCATCTTCAAAACGGTCGAAAGGGTTAAGAGCAGTCAGTTCAATCAAATCTTCACGGGAGGGTTGTATGTGCATGAGTCTTCCTTTTAACTTTTTTTCTTAGCTTTTCTTCTTAACTTCCGGGCATCGGCTAAATATCGTGTTTCCAGCCGAGCAGCCTTTCGGCTTTGCTGCTATCGAAAAAGCCCTGGTGGTCGCCAAAGCCGGGACGCAGCGGCACATCTGGATAAAACTCGCGAGCCAGTTCGGGCGAAGGAATAGTCGCGTACGTCTGGGGTGCTACGATATAAAAGACCTCGTGCCCCTTGAAATCAGCCGACAGGGCAGCCAGGCAAGCCCGGGTGACCGCGTAAAGATTGGTATACGCCCACAGGTTATGGACCTGGTTCCGGTTAGAGACCTCGGATATGGGTGTGACCGGGGCGGTAGTCAGGCCGCTAAAGCGCAGGCTGGAAATGGTCATATCCTCGTAGCGCCGGGCAATAGAATCGCCCTGCAACTCGCAAATCCATTTGGAAAGGCTGTAGGGGTCTTCGTTGTAGGTCGGGTGCTTTTCGTCGAGCGGGAAATAATCGAAATGGGGCTGGCGGCTGTAGACCAGTCCGGTCGCGTTCACACTGGAAGCCTGGCAAACCTTCTTAATGCCGAGTTTAGCGGCAGCCAGTAACACATTGTAGCTGCCGACCACGTTATTGTTATGGACCACGTGTTCGGGGTGGCGGTTGGGACTGGGGATGGCTGCCAGGTGTATAACTGCGTCGCAACCCTGCAAAGCCTGCTCAACCGCCTCATAATCGGCCAGTTTTAGCTGAACAAAGGGTACACCGGGGTAATCCTCTCCTTCGGGCATTGGATGCTGGTCCAGGTTCACGGCACTATGGCCTTCGGACAGGACTAATTGAAGGGTGGCCCGGCCTACCCGACCGCTGCCACCCGTTATCGCTATTCGCATTATTTATGAACTTTCTATCTTCTCTGGCTAAAGCCCTTTTTAGTTCTTTTCCGGGCGGTCCTCGGCATAAACAGCCTGGCGCAATCCGCGAATATAACCAATCGCATATAGCCGGGCGAAGGACGAATAACCGGCGTGAGCGTTGCTATCACCTTCCACCGTCGGGACGTGGTCGGGTCGCAAAACGCCGTTAAAATTGATGTCGCGGTACGCCTTGAGACAGGCCAGCATATCGGTCTTGCCGACATCGTGCCAGGTCTCCTCGAACTTCTCAGGAGTGCCCTGGACATCGCGGAAGTGGACGAAGAAGACTTTGTCCTGGGAGCCGAACTGCCGGATGACTTTGGGTAAATCGTCGGTCATGAGGGTAAAGTTACCCTGGCAAAGGGTGATGCCGTTCATAGGGCTGGGAATCATTTCCATCAGCCGCTCATAGTTCTCGATGCTGCGCATAATCCGGCTGACCCCCCGGATAGGCGACAGGGGCGGGTCGTCAGGGTGCATAGCCAGTTTGACACCCGCTTTCTCGGCCACCGGGATAATGCGGCGGAGGAAATATTCGAGGTTCACCCAGAGTTCTTCCTCGCTGATGGGGCCGAGTTCGGTTTCGGGTAACTCTTTGGCCTGGGCGTAATCGAAACTGGTAACGACCGAGCCGCCGCGCGAGGGGGTGTTGACATCGGTCCGCATCCAGTTAAAATCGGTCATCCACTCGTAGCACCAGACCGGGATACCCAACCGACCCATGTTTTCGAGCAGGGTGCAGACCGTATCAATTTCCTCGTCCCGGCCCGGCAGACCGCGTTTGGCCTTGTTAAGAGGCGGGCGGGCTTCGATGACGGCCAGGTCAAAACCGCCCGCCTCGTAATTTTGCTTCATCTGCAAAAGAGGCCGGTAGTCCCAGGGTTGCTCCCCGGCCAGGTAGGGTTGGTCAAAAGGTAGACCGCCTACGGCCTGGTCTACCCCGGCCTGTTTTACCAGCTTCCAGACCGGCGTCGGTGTCGGCGATATAAATTCGGCGATTTCTATCATAGAAACTCCTTTTCTCTCTTTTCTTCCCAATATCTGCAAAACTCCCGCTCGAACCTCAAAGCAGAGGACTGAGGTCGGACAGGTTAAGTCCCCATCTCCAACAAAAAGCAGCTTTCGAGGCGGCAATTGTTAAAATTGACAATACCTCGAAAGAGGCGGGCCACCGGCCCGGCAGCTAGATTTAGCGATTCAGTTAAATTGCGTATTCAATCAGGGTAGCCCTTTGGAAGGCTCAAACGATTATACCACTCTCCCGCTACACAGGGATATTCGAAGCGTTTTGTGTCTTATAACAAAGACTCCCGGTTTTTGCGCCGGGAGTCTTTGTTTAAGGCTTTTCGGAACGTCAGACCGTAAAGGTAAAGACGTAAGGCGTCCTTATCTTGATACCGTCATTGTTCTGAGTGGTTGGCACCACGTGGTCAACCGTGACCGTGTAAGTGCCGGGGGCCAGTGGCGCGCCGGGGGTAAAGACCAGCGTGCTGCTGTTCGCCCCGTAAGCCACCGTACCCGCTATCGTCGTGGCACCCTGTTTCACCACAATTGTGTTGTTCAGGGTGTTGCCCGCTTCAGGGTTGGCCGGCCAGTTAAAGGTTACAGTCACCGCGCTGCCGTTGCCGGTCGCGCTGGTAACCAGGGCGTCTCGCCAGTTCTGAACCGCCTTGTGATTGTCGTCAGGATTGGTATCACTGGTATCGTCAATCGTCAGGTCGAGGTTGCTCGGACTGAGCGAGTGAATGGTGGTGGCCCGGTTAGTCAGGCCGGTAATCGTACCCCACTCCTCGACATAGTCGTAGGTGCCGCGAGTGTACTTGTACTGGATGGCCTGGCCGTCCGGGAAATCGAGCGTTATCTGCCAGATGCCCGGCGAGACCTGGGTCATCGCGGTCGCCGCGTTACCGCCGCAATAGCCGCACAGGTTGGACTGGTCACCACTGATATAGACGGTGTCACCGGCAGGGGTCCAGCCTGGCACTTTAACCTTAAAGGTGACGTGAATAATCTTGGCGACGACCTGGTGCGAGACCTCGTTAGAGGGTTGGGAAGCGTTGAGGGCCTGGTCAAAGGCGCGTATCAGGTAGTAGTAGGTCTGGCCGTTGACCACCGAAGTATCGAGATAGCTCAAAACGTTACCCGCCACGGTCGCGATAGGCGTGGCGCTTTCCGCCCCTGCCGCCGTCCCGCGATAGATCCGGTACTCGGCAATCGAACCGCCGGAATCGCTCGAAGCGGTCCAACTCAAGCTAAGGCTGGTCGCACTGTAGTCGATGGAAGCTACCGGGGCGCTTGGCGGGGTAGTATCGCTGTTAGGTGTCACGGTCAGAACACCCGGTTGGTTCGTACCCGAACTCCCGGCCTGACCGGGCACATAACCGTCCTGGTCGCCATAGACCCAGGTCCGGCCATTGTCATCCGAGAAGCGCACCAGGTAGCTAAAGGTGCCGGTGGTATCAGTCCGTAAGCCACCCTGGTATTCGTAATTGTTATCCCCACTGTGGCCGGAATTGAAAGCCATTGGCTGCCAGTTCCAGGTCGCCGGGTCGCTGCCGGGCGCGCCGTAGGCCAACTGAGCCAGGATTGCGCCGGGGTCACCTGCCGCGTCAGTCAGGCCCTGGATGTAAATCTGGCCGTAAACGGTGGTGTAATCGGCCCCAACCGTCCGGTTGATGGTCTTGGGATATTGCAAGACGGTATAACCAACCGGGAAGGCCGGGGTAGCGTTGGTTTCGTTGGACTGGGAACCTTCGTTGCCGAGGGCATCGACTCCCCGCACCACGTAATAGTAGGTCGTGCCGTTGCTGACGCTATTATCGGTATAAGTAGTGGTGCTGGAAGTGCCGATTTTAATATAACCGCCACCCTGGACCGGGCTGCGATAGATGTTATAGGTCTTGGCGTTGGCGGCGGCCTTCCAGGTCAGGTTGACGCTGCTGGTCAGACCGTTGGTGGCGGTCGCTTTCACGTTCGTCGGCGCATTCGGACCGGAAATATCCTGGCCCGGCACCATAATGAAGATGGCCGCCTTCAAAGAGCCGAGGTTGACCGAGAAACTACCGTTGGAGGTCAGTACCTGTTTACCGCTCAGCGCGTCAATCAGGCGGACGTTATTGCGGAGATAGTTGCCGGTCGGCACTGTGATATTTTTGGCCGCGCCGCTCACGTTCAAGACCGTAATCACAAGCTGGTTTTTATCGCGCATGGCGTAAGCCGTGGTCTTGTTGGTGTCGTCGGCCAGCAGGAAGGTCAGTTTACCCTGGCGCAAGACCGGGTTAGTCGCCCGGATTAGGGCCAGCGCCCGGTAATAGTTCAGGGTGCTATGGTCGCCGCCCGCGTTCGAGTAAAGCGGGTCGAAGCTGTTATTGTAGGTGCCGTTAGCGTTGAGCTTCCAGGGGAACGGGCGGCGGTCGTCGGGGTCGTCCGCGCCGGTCAGCGAAACCTCGTCACCGTAATAGATGGTTGGCGTGCCGGGTACGGTGAACTGGACCGTGGCGGCGATAAGCTCTTTGGCCTTGCCGGTTGCCAGGTTGGCCGCATTGAACTCTTTATCCTCGCGATTATCCTGGCCGGGCGTCAGGCTCCACAGGATACGCTTGGTGTCGTGGCTGTCCAGCAAATTCTGGAAAGTGTAATAAGTGGCGTCGGCGTAATCCTCCCGCATCGAGTCCATGCGAGCCTGGAAGACCGACGGCGGCAAATTCGGGTCGGTTTCCTGGGGGAAGCCTTTGTTGTCGGTGGCTCCCAGAAGACCCAGGACAGCGTTGCGGAAGCGGTAGCCCATGGCGGTATCGGCCTGGTCGCCGTGGGTTATCGGCAGGTTATCGTACCAGTGCCAGGCTTCGGCAATAATAATCTCATCCGGGTTGACCCCCTTGGTGACATCGCGCAACTGCTGCCAGTAGGAAGCGGGGAAACTGGGGTCGGTCATCACGTCGAAACGCCAGCCTCGCGCCCCCTGCCGGAGCCAGAAAGAGGCCACGCTATTGAAGGCGCTGGTGTAGAAATAGTTGGCGACCGGCGCATAGGGGTTATTCGGGTTGGCCGGGTCTTTCTTGGTAATGACCGGTATCGAGTCAAAACCGGCCCAGCCGTCATAGGTGGCCGCGTTGGGGCGGTTCTGGCTGTCCACGCAGACCCCGGTGCCAGGCGTCACATCGTGGAAGGTAAACCAGGAGCGATAGGCCGAAGCGGTGCTTTCGCAAGCCCCGACGGTCGAATAATGGTGGTAGCGGTCGAAGAAGGGGCTGTCCGAGGAAAGGTGATTGAACACTCCGTCCAGGACGATGCTGATATTCAAGCGTTTAGCGTCGTTAACCAGCTTTTTAAAGGTTTCGTTGGTGCCAAAATATTTACTGATAGTCTTGTAGTCGCGGGTATCGTAGCCGTGGTTCGAGCCCGACTCGAAAATCGGGTTGAAATAGATGATGGTGATACCAACGCTGGCGAGATAACTTAGCTTCTGGTCTACCCCTTCCAGGTCACCACCAAAGTAGTCGCGCCCTTTGGGGCCTTCCGTACAGGGTGTGGCCGGGTTGGCATAAGCGTTGCAATAACCTTCCGGTAACGCGCTCCAGATTTTTTTAATTATCTGGGCATCCTTCGCCGCCTGGACCTGGGCCGGGGTCGCGTTTGGCGGGGCCGGGTAATCGTAGCGGGTATCGGTCGGCTTCGGGTCGTTGGAGGGGTCGCCGTTGCGGAAACGGTCGGGGAAAATCTGGTACATTACCCCGTTTTGCATCCAGGGAATAACTTTGAAGTCGGGGTCAACCACGTTCAGGCGGAACCCGTTGTCCTGCATGTCGGGGGTCGCCACGCCCGGACCATCGTAACGATTGGCGGTATCGGCGTAATAGGCAGTCGAAGTGCCGTCCTGGACGATAAAGCGGTAGTAGACGATTGCCAGGGCTTTCGGGGTATAGGTGTACTGGTAATAGTCGCAGGTGCGGTTCTGGCCGGTCAAAATGGGGTCGTAACAATCGACGTTGCTGGCGGCCAGGTTCATCGTCTCTTTATCTTCCTGGTTAATCGAGGTGTCGTAAAGCCGGATGGTTACTCCTGTCACGTCATTATGCAAGGTGCGGAACCGCAGCGTGACCGCCGTACCGGGATTGACCGCGCCAAAGGGAACCCGGTAGAGGCTGTTGCGGCTGTCGTGGGCCAGGCCGTTATATTCGACATTGTTGTCGTGACTGGACGCCCCGGTATTGGCGGTCGGGACGTGGGTCGCACCGTCGAATTTAAGGGTCGCCACCTGGGTCGGAGTGATGAGGGTAAAGGGCACGTTGGCCCCCCCACCGTTGACACCATAACTCACGTCCCAACCTTCGTTGAGGGCGGCTTTAAACTCGTAAGAGGACGGACCCAGGCCGGGCGGGGTCTGGTAGGTATAGACACCCGTCCCCTGGATGTCTTCCATCCAGGATTGGAGACAATCGGGCTGCCAGTCGCCGGGACAGCCGATTTCGCTCTGGAAACTCCCGGCGGCGGTCACGATAAGCGAGTTGATATTATCGGTAATCCAATGGCTGTTCGGGTCGAAATAGAATTTTACGGTCCCGCCGCCGCTCGGCACGGTCACGGCGATATTGTCGCCACCCGCCACGGCGTGGGCACCATAGTTAACGTCCCAGGTGTTGTTCAAAGCCACTTTATAATTGTAAGTGCCGCCGGGTAAATTCGCGGTAAAGCGGTAAACGCCGTCGCTGATTGGCGCAGTCATATAGGTGGCGGCGCAATCGGGTTGCCAATCACCGGAGCAACCAAGTTCATTTTGTAAGTCACCCACGAGTGTGACGGTAGTGGCTGCCCTGGCCTGGGGCAGGGAGCCATCAAACATTGGAAATATCAGGGCAAATAGCAAGCCCAAAAACATGAGAGCGTTGCTAAACCTCTGTAAGCGGTCTTTCTTCATTGAGACCTTCTTCCTACACTAGATGTATTTTAACTGCTTGCTAGTTAGCTAGATGATTCTGGACACAAAAAAGGCGGCAAACTGCTATTGGTGAAAAGGGACAGGGACACGAGTTGAGAAGCGATACCGGAGCAAAGTTGTCAGATTTAGTTGAAAGAAAATGCCAGGCGAATTATAAAATGCCCCGGTTAAAAATTTGGTAAAACCAACCTGTCTGGAAGAAATTCCGTAAGAATTTAATAATAAGTTAGCTTATCTAAAAAGCTTTGTCAATATGATGCGAGGGGGAATGCAAGGTTTTTAGTTTTTAGTGTTCAGTATTTGGCACAAGCTGCGGACTTTGCATTCTCTTTGTGGGGAATGCGAATTTAATTAGCGAATTTGCATTCCCCCACGATACCTAATCGAGCGTCAGGGAGAAGGGAACCATACAGCGCCCGTTATCATCAAACATGGTCGGGCGCGGGGAGAGGCCGTAAAGACCATGTACGGTGGTGCGTCCCTGGGCCGGGCGGCTCAGACCGAGAATCAGGCTGTCTTCCGGCCCGAAACCGAGTGCCGTCACCGGCAACCAGCCCGACTCGTCCTGCACGGAAAACTCGTTTGGGCTGGGGTCGGGCGTCCAACCCCCGGTAACATTTTCAAAATCGAGCCGGATGGTCCGCCTATCCTCCCCGGTGAAAGCGGCCCCGGTTACTTCGGGATGGCGCGCCGCGATAGATTTGCCGTATACCGCAGCGAGGGCGGCGAAAGCAAAGCGTTCCCCAATCCAGACGTTCGAGCCGGAACTATTATGAATCGGGTCGGACAAGGGGCAGTCCACCGTCACGACCAGGTAAACATTCTTCAACCGGTGAGAAAGCGAGCGCTGAACCTCCCGCATCCGGCTCCAACCGGCGGCATCGGCCTGGGCGTCGGTGAAGGCATTCAATTGACCGGTAAAAATTGGTAGTTCGGGGTCGTGGGCCAGGGCGCGGACCGCCTCGGCAAACCGGGCGAATTTTTGGGGATACTCGGCGACCTTTCCCTGCATTACCTCGGTCTCGCCCTGGTACCAGAGAATCCCCGCCGTCTTACCCCCGGCTTTTTGAAGCATGTCGGCCATGTTCTTGAAAAGGTCGCCGTCCGCTTCCTCGCCCACTAGCCAGCGGCTAATCGGGCTGCCTCCGAGTGCGGTCGGGACCAGGCCGACCGGAATCCCGGTTTTCTGAAAGATAGTCCTGGCAAAAGCCAGCCAGGGACTATGGCCGTGAAAAATCCGGGTGATGGTAACCGGGTGCAGGGTATTGGTAGCATCTTCCAGGGGATGCATCGCCAGTTTCCAGCGCTCATCGTTGGCAAAGAGGTGGACCCCCAGCAGCGGGCCGTCATTGACGATACCTTTGCCGGTGCCGGAAGAATTGCTTTGCCCGGCTATCACGTAAATATCACCCACCCCGATATGATGGATGTAATCGCCCCGGAGCGGGCGTAAATCGAGGGCCTGGGGCCGTTTTATCCGCGTCTCCAGGCGGTAAAGGCCACCCTGGGGCACCTTTTCAAGGGTCAATGAAAAACGTTTGGTGGCGAGGTCGAGGGTGGCGTCCTGCCAGTCAAGATAAGCCGCCACCGGCATATTCAGGTTTTCGTCCACCAGGCGGCCCTGGATATAGAATTCGACCTCGTCGGCCTCCCAGGTGCCGCCTACCGTAATAGCCGCAAACCCGGCCCGGTCGCGCTGGAAGATTTGCCAGTCCTGGGGTCCATCCGTGATTTTGACGCCGGTTACGGTTATATTCTCCATAATCTCCCCATCGTGATGTATTGCTGGTCTGAAGTTAAGCGTTATTTGGAACAATCGAGCAATTATTTTGCAGCTTTTTCGGTGAAAGCGGCCAGGTTTTCCAGGCTGGAATTGATGCCTTGCAGGTGGTCTTCCTGCCGGATGCCGGGCGGGACATCTTCGCAACGGACCGTTACCTCGGTTCCCTCCGGCACCGCCTTTAAAATGGTAGTTATCGACATTTCACCGGCAAAGGCCGGGTCGGGGGATTCAAACTCGACCACCTCGACAATCCGCTCGTTGGGCACCAGTTCCGCGAACCGGCCCTGAAAAACGTCGACATTCTCGCTGGTCTTGCCCGCCACCGGGTGTTCAGCGGTATAGATATAGGCCATGCGGAACTTCCCACCGGTCCAGGGCTCGAATTCGAGAATTTCGGACCGCATTCCGTGGGGTGGTCGCCAGACCGTCAACTCTTGCGGGTCCAGGTATGCCCGGTAAATGGTTTCGGGGGTGGCTTTGATAATCCTCGAACCGGCATCGACTCTTTTCTCACCGGATAAATTTGTCATTGTCTTTTCCTCCTGGGAAAAGTATCGCCAGGATTCGCGACTGGTGCAACTTCGCTAAAAATCCGGCGCTCCGGCTAGATTTTACCCTATTCCGAAAGGCTTAAGCAAAAAAATATCCGGCCCATTCCTGGACCGGATATTTCTGGCTAATCTTTGTTAAAGACCAGGCCGACCTTCAAAGCGAAGGACGGCTGGACCCTGGAAAATTACTCGACCAGCATCGGCTCGGACCGCTCGGACTCGGCTCCTTCCGCCGCTCCGACACTCTGACGGGACCGTTTGTCCGGCAGAATGAGGGAGAGGAAGACCAGGGCGACCATCGCGATAGTCACGACCAGGAAAACATCAGTCATAGCCGGGATACCCGCCTGCGAAGTGACCTGGGCCGCTACCGAAGCCTGGACCTGCTGTGTGAAGTCCGGCGTAGTCTGTAAAGCCGCCTGGGTCAGACCAGGGTGGCTTGCCAGGTAGGCCGGGGCCATCTGCTGGGCAGTGGACTGGGCCAGGGCCTGGATAGCTTGCTGGCTAGGCTGGTGCGCGGTCGTCTGCTGCACGAATAAAGTGGTCAGCACCGCGATACCAATCGAGCTAAAAATCTGGGCCGAGGCGTTGTACAGCGAACTGGCCCGCGGCAGTTCGTAACCCTTCAACTTCTCCAGGGCTACTGTCTGCAACGGAATACCAGACATTCCGAAGCCGATACCGCGCAAAATCATGGCCGGGATAAGGCTCCAACCATCAGTTTCGTTGGTGATACCCAGGAGCAAGAAGTTACTGGCCGCCATAAAGATGACCCCAAGCAGGACGAGATAGCGAGGCCCTAACGCGGCATAGAGCTTGCGCCCGGTTAAAACCACCGCCACACCCGAAGCCAGGCCCATCGGCATAGTAGCTAGACCGGCTACGGTCGCGCTCAGGTGCGGGTTGCGAATTTCCTGCAAGAAGACCGGCAACAAGAAGAAGGAACCGAAGACAAAAGCCCGCATCGCCCAGGTCATAATACTGGCGGTAGTAAAATCGCGCTGTTTGAACAACCGCAAATCCACGACCGGGTCTTTCGAGCGAAGTTCATAGACCAGGAAGGCCGCGAGTAAAACCACACCCGCAATTACCCAGGCCCAGACCTGCCAGTAACCCCAACCATAGATGCTGCCCGCCGGGTTGGTCGCCGTTACCGTACCGGGGTCACGCTGGCTGACCTGGTTAAAGCCGTAGACCAGGGCGACAATACCCAGCATAGAAAGGGTCAGGCCGACATAGTCGAAACGACCGGCTTTGTTCGGGTCTTTCTGCTCGTTTTCGGGCTTGTAGATCCGCACCATCAGGAAAATCGCCAGGATACCGACCGGCACGTTTATAAAGAAAATCCACTGCCAGCCGATGCTGTCAATCAACAGGCCACCGATAGTGGGGCCAAAAGAAGGTGCCATCAGGACCGGGAGACCGATTACCGCCGAAGAACTGGCCCGTTCGGCGGGCGGGAAGGCGCTGAAGGCAATCGCGGTCGCCAGCGGGAACAAAGCGCCACCGCCAATACCCTGGACAACCCGGAAGAAGATCAACAGGCCGATATAAGGATGCCCGCTGCTATCCTGGACAATATCACTAAGACCACAAAGGAGCGAACCGATAGTAAAGAGGGCCAAACAGGCGATAAAGACTTGCTTTACCCCTAACCGGCTAGAAAGATAACCGGCAGCCGGGATAACCGCCGCCTGGGCTAAAAAGTAAGCTGTGATAACCCACTGAACCGCATTAAGGTCGGTGTGAAAGGCGTTAGCCATCGGGATCAAGGCTACGTTGACAATCGTATTGTCCAGCACCGCCATAAACAAGCCTAACGCGGCTGTTAACGCCACCGCGTATTTATATGGAATTCTCATTGAAAAGAAACCCCCTGATGCATAGTAGCTTGGGATAAGTCGAAGTTAAAGAGGCTTAACTTCCAAAAAATGAGACTGCCAGGCCAACGCTTTCTCTATTGGCCCCAAAATCTAGCCCTGCCGCCAGGCTTTTAAATAATCTTTTACCGCCCGCTCCAACAAAAGCAACGCTCTTTCTTTCCCACCCTCGATTTTCCCGGATAAACCGATAGTCACAAGACCGATCATGGTGCCGCGTAACAATTGCACCATATCGTCCAGTTCCTGCTCCGAAAGTTCTCTGGGCTGGAAAATTTCTTTCAAAATATCCCCAACGATAGTTTGAATCCGGGCAACCGCCGCCGGTTTGGAAAATTCTACCGGCTCCGGGTAGGTCATGCTGTGCATTGCGCCAAAAATGCGCGGGCAATAATTTGCATAGTTCCAGTACGCTCTTGCCAGGGTTAGCAAACGCTCTTCCGGTGTGATTTCCCGGTTGTAGGAGTTCTGTAGATTTTCCAGGAGTTCCTCATAGCCGGTATAGAGCATTTCCTTAAAAATGGCTTCTTTGTTTTCGAACAAAGCATAGATAGCGGGTGGACCGTATTCAATCGCGCTGGCAATCCGGCGAATGGTAACAGCTTCAAAGCCCTCGTTTACCGCAATAGTCCGGGCTGTCTCGATAATCGCCCGTCTGAGTTTACTTTTCTCGCGCGCTTTACGGGACTCAACCAAACTATTATCCATTCACCCTCGTTCCTTGCAAATGCAATTAAATATAACCTAACAGCAGAAAATGACACCAAAATGACAGGTGTAGAATCCGTTGCTCTACCTCTTACGACTTTGTAAAGGGGGGAAAGTAAGACCGGCTGGAGGTCAGCCGTAACCTGTTGTTGGATTTATAACAAACAATGTTACAAACCGTATCGTTGTTATTATTTGTAACACTGTTACGATTTTCTGTCAATAGGTCATTTGGCGGAGTTTGGTGACTAAACTCAATAGATACAAATTCGTAACAATCTGAAAAGGTTAATTTACAATTTTATATCAGTTTTCTAACTCCTTACCTTTACAATATCCTTGCAATTCATATATTGCGCCATTTTTAGTGACGTTTACTTCTATTTTTATTGGACCTGGCAGAATTTGGGCAAAGCTAGTAGCATAAGTTAGGAAAAAGGGTTTAAAGTTTATATGACCACGAAGTTTAACAAGAATTTTATTTTGGGGCCGTTCCTGCTGGTATTGACGGCGGTATCGCTGGTGGCTTGCGGCGATACCCCGACCGCGACTAGCGCCCCGGCAGTAGCGACCACCGCCGCCGCTTCGACCACGGCTGCTGCCTCCGGCGCGAATTCAACGACAGCCGCCTCAAACAACGGGGCTGCGCCTTCCGGTACACCTGGTAACAGGGCCGGGTCCGGACGAGGCCAGGGCGGTTTTGGCGGTGGATTTAATGTCGTGACCGGGACCGTCCAGGCCTACGACTCCACTAATAAGAGCCTGACGGTGCAAGAAAATAGCGGTTCCAGCCAGACTTTTGACGCCTCCAACGCCGTTATCAACAAGAACTCGAAACTGGCGTTGGCTGATTTGAGCAAGGAAACCCTGGCAAATGACCTCATCCAGGTTACCGGCGAGAAGGGCAGCGACGGCACCTACACCGCCACTGCCGTCAGCCTGACCGATACCGCTTCAATGGCTAATAACGGAGGGTTCCCCGGCGCGGGCGCGAACGGCACACCCGGCGCTTTCCCAGGGCGCGGCGCGGCTAACGGCACTCCCGGCGCGGGCCGCCGCAACGCCAACGGTACGCCGGGCGCGAATGGCACTCCCGGTGCGAACAGGGGACCGGGAGCGGGTGGGTTTGGCGGTGGGAATCGCCTGATACTGCGCAGCGCGACTCTTTCCGGCAACACCCTGACCGGCACCGACCAGACCGGCGCGTCGGTCACCGTTAACCTGAGTGACACCACCGAAATCACTAAAAGGGTTGGAGATAGCGCGACCGACCTGACGGCGGGAGCGAAAATCAGTGTCAACTTCCGGCCTGCCCAGAATAACGGCACGGCCAGCGCAGTCGCCATTACTATCGAACAATAATCAATATCTCTCCTGGGAAGGACCGTCCTATTGTCGGGGCGGTCTTTTCCTTTTGGGCAAAAACCCTGGTCAATTTTTTCCAGGGCGCTTATAATGGGCATGGCTTTGCGTTTAGTGAACCCGAACCGAGCAGGAGAATAAAATGCGCCCCTCACGACTGGCTGGCATGACCGGCATTGGCGTAGACAAAATGGGTAACCTGGCCGACCAGACCGGCGGCGAGGATATACTGCGCCTGGAAAATCTCGATACCGACCTGATGCCTCACCCGGCGGTGCTGGCGGCGACCCAGGCAGCTATTTTGGAAGACCGCAACAACAGCTATTTACCGTTTGTCGGGCAGACCCGCCTGCGCCGGGCCGCTGCCGCGCACGTCTCGCGCTTATCGGGGCATCCCTATGAAGGCGACCGGAACGTGGTGATTTCCGCCGGGGGTCTTAGCGGCATCCTTAACGTGCTGCTTGCTTTAATCGAGCCGGGCGACGAGGTTATCCTGACCGACCCGACCTATGTCGGGCTGCTCAACCGGGTCCGTATCGCGGGTGGCGTTCCCAGGCTGGTGCCGTTCTTGCAACAGGGCCAGGACTGGAAACTCGACCGGGAAGCCGTCAGCCGGGCGGTTTCTCCAAAGACCAGGGCCATGCTGCTGATGAGCCCTTCCATGCCTTCCGGTGGGTTTTTCGACCGGGAGGACTGGGAAGAAATTGCCCGTGTTGCCCGGCAGCACGACCTCTGGCTTATCTACGACACCGCCATGGAACGGATTTTGTATGATGGTCGGACCATTTTTCACCCGGCCAACCTGCCGGGGATGGCCGAACGGACTATCACGGTGGGTGCGGCCTCGAAGGAGTTACGCATGATTGGCTGGCGGGTCGGCTGGATTGTCGCACCCGAAACGGTCATTCCCGATATTGCGCTGGTCTCGATGAGTAACGTGGTGGTGCCGGTCGGTATCGCCCAGGAAGCCGCCGCGCTTGGTCTCGAAATGGGTGACGCAGACGTATTGCAGGCGGTCGCCACCTGGGAACAGCGGCGCAACCTTATTTTGAGCGAGTTAGAGGGGTTACCGGTAATGCGGCCTGCCGGGGGCTGGTCCTTACTGATTGACGGCCAGCCGCTCGGCCTGAGTGGGGCGGAGATGTCGAAACGGCTTTTCGAAAAGGGTCGGATTGCCGCAACCACGATGGATGGTTGGGGTGAAATCAACGGTAGCCGTTTCGTGAGGTTCGTCTTTTCCAACGAGCCGCTCGAACGTTTGCAGGGGATTGGCGCAAAAGTTCGGGCGACCCTATTATAAGCTCACGTTAAACGTTGTTTCGTTTAACGTCCTGCCGGAATCTGCCGGGCTTCCTGGATAATTGAGGCCAGCCGCTCGATACCCCGCGTAATCTGCGATTCAGACGGTTGCGAGAAGTTCAGGCGCAAGCAGTTCCGGCCAGCAGTTTCGTTGGTGTAGAAAGCCGGGCCTTTGACATAGGCTACCCCCGCTTCCAGGGCCTTGAAAAGCAAATTCCCGGCGTCCAGTCCCTCCGGCAGTTGCAGCCAGAAGAACATCCCGCCTTCCGGCTCGTTCCAGCTTGCCCCGGTCTCGGCCTGGGTCGCTTTTAGGGCCGCCGCCATCACCTGCTCTTTGTGCCCGTAAACCTGGATTACCTTCTGGATATATTTCTCCATGGCCCCATCTTTGAGCATTTCCAGGATGATGTACTGGGTCAGGGCCGGAGAGCAGAGGTCCGCCGACTGCTTCAGGATGACAATCCGGCGCAGGAATTCGGGGTTGCCAATAACATAGCCGGTGCGCAAGCCAGGAGCAAGGGTCTTGGAGAAGGTCCGCAGGGTGATAACCCGCCCGGTCCGGTCGAGACTTTTCAAAGAGGGGAGGGGTTCGCCCCGGAACCGCAAACGCCCGTAGGGGTCGTCCTCGATAATGAGGAAATCTTCACGCTCGGCCAGTTCGAGCAGGGCTTTGCGCCGTTCCAGGCTCAGGCAGACCCCCGCGGGATTCTGGAAGGTCGGGACGGTGTACAAAAACTTGGGGGCGCGGCCTTCTTTTTTAAGCGCGGCGACCTTTTCGGCCAGCAAATCAACTTTCAAGCCCTGGTCGTCCATTTCAACCGCTTCGTAGCGGGGTTGGCGCAGACTGAACGCCTGGATAGCTCCCAGGTAAGAAGGCGCTTCGACCAGGATAGTATCGCCCGGTTCGATAAAGAGCTTGCCGACCAGTTCCAGGGCCTGTTGCGACCCGGTGGTCAGGATGACGTTCTCGATGCCGTCAGGACATTCGATGCCCTCCCCGGCCAGGTTCTGCACCAGCAGTTCGCGCAATTCGGTCAGGCCCTCGGTGGTGCTGTACTGCAAAGCCTGGCGTCCGTGGGTGGTCATTACCCGGCTCATCGCCACTTCGTATTCTTCGACCGGGAAAAGGGCCGGGTCCGGCAGACCGCCCGCCAGGGAAATCATGTCGGGCCGGGCCGTCAGTTTTAGCAGTTCACGTATGTCCGAAGCCTGGGCGCCCCTGGCTGTTTCGCTCAACCACCTCTCGGTGTTCATCTCGCTCGTCCTTTCATCCTCTTAATCAGGGTATTTTGCTCTTTTTAATGGAAAAATAGAAAAGCCCTTATAAAAGGCTTCCCCACATTGAGATAAATTATAGAGCCAAAACTTTATTCATACCAGGCTAAAACGCCTATCTTTTAGCCAGCCCGCTCCAACAAATCCTAAAAACATCCAATTGGACCTGACGGAAGCGACCAGCCGCCTTAAATTAGGAATTTCTCTGCCTGATAGGCTTCTTCAACAACGTCACCTGGATTGAAAAGCTGGCGAAACTTTTGTAAGGCGTCTTCTTTGGTAGGCAGGGTCAAATCACCCCAGAAAACTTGCTCGCCGAAATCGGCTATTTCCTGGACAACCCATTCATAACGGTAATAGGCCAGGGTCGTCCGGTCTGGCACAAACCATTCGGCGCGGTCATAACCCTGCCAGAAATTTTTTTCATTCGCGAAAAACATCAAATCGCGTTCGGGTGGAGCGAGCATCACCTCGTCCCAATCCAGGACGTAAAGTTCACCTGTTTCCGTCACAAAGATATTGCTGGTATTCGGGTCGCCGTGACACAGGACCATTTCCGGTTGTTTCTCTCGCAGAATCTGGCCTAACTGGCGGGTTCGCGCGATAATCCGGGTTATCTCGGCAGCTTTCTCCCGGATAAATTTTTCCAGGATGAGGGCGACACCTTCATGGTTCTTATGTAAAGCTTCATTCAGCACTTCCGGCGCGATTTGCTGGCAATCCGAGTTAAATTTTTCAACCTTTAGAAAATCACTTAATATCGGTATTTTTCCGGCTGAATGTAACCCGGCGAAAAACCTCCCTATTTTTTGCCAGTTCGTATCGTTCAGGGGAAGATCCATCGCATTATGCCCTGTCAGGTACGGATAGACAGCCAGGTAAAAGTTTGCCGTTTCTGCCCATAAATCGCCTTGCCGGGTTGGTAAAGCGGGCAGCAATAATTCCGTTTTAAGAGATTGCCGCAAAACAACCGGGATTTCAACCGCCGGGGGATAAACCTTACCCTGCCGCAACTTGACAAACCACCGGCCTTGCGGTGCGGTTTCGGCCCGGTAACTCCACCCGGCGGCCCCTACAGGCAGAAATTCAAAATTATCTATTTTCAGACCATATTCTTTTTCGAGGACAGTGATTATAGCCGAATCATCTATAGATGCGCGTTCCAGCATTGGCCCCCTCTTTTGTTGACACAGCGGTAAGCCCGGTTTAAGCTTCTCCTATAAAAATTTATCCGCATTCTAACAGAAGGAGCCTTGTATGACGATTGACCGGCTGGCCTCATCCTACCTCGACCGCGCCCGCGAGATTTCAGGCCAAATTGTGGGCTGGCGGCGGCACATCCACCAGCACCCCGAACTCGGTTTCCAGGAAATTGGTACAGCCCAGTATGTCGCGGCGGCCCTCCAATCGCTGGGGTTATCGCCAAAGACCGGGGTTGGCAAGACCGGGGTCACGGCAGACCTGGGACCGGAGGGCGGGCCAATCGTGGCAATCCGGGCCGATATGGATGCCTTGCCCGTCCAGGAGCAAAGTGGGGTGGAATATTGTTCGCTCAATCCCGGCAAGATGCACGCCTGCGGCCACGACTCGCACGTGGCGATGGCCCTGGGCGCGGCGGCAATTTTGAAAGACCAGCCCCTGGCGGGACGAGTCCGCTTTATCTTCCAGCCCGCCGAGGAAATGGAAGACGATGAGGGTATGAGCGGAGCCGAACGCATGGCCGCCGATGGAGTCATGGACGGGGTGAGCGCCATCATCGGGCAGCACGTCGAGCCGAGTTTACCCGCCGGGAGCGTCGGGGCCGCGCCCGGTCCTTTCGCCGCCGCGCCGGATAACTTCCACGCCTATATCCGGGGCCAGGGGACGCACGCCGCTTACCCTCACGCCGGGCTGGATACCATCTGGCTGGCTTCCCAGGTCTTGAACGCAATATACGCCATCCGCGACCGCCTGGTGAAACCCTCCATCCCGGCCCTGATAACGGTCGGTATCATCCAGGGCGGCACCGCCCACAACGTCATTCCGCCCCAGGTCCAGATTTCCGGCACTATTCGCACCTTCGACCAGGCTTCCCGCGAACGCATGTACCAGGCTCTCCACCAGGCCTGCTCTATAGCCCGGACCTTTGGCGGCGATTACGACCTGACCATCATTCCGGGCTGTCCGCCTGTCAGCAACGACCCGGTGGTAACCGCCCTGGTCCGCGAAGAAGCCCTGGCCCTCTTTGGCAGTCCCGCCGTTATCGGGCAGGAACCACAGTGTGGCGGCGACGACTTTTCGATTTTCTCCACGATGGTACCGGGCTGCTACTGGTCGCTCGGCTCGACCCGGCCCGGCAACGACTATTTCGAGTGCCATGACCCTCGTTTCCGGCTCGACGAAGACATCTTCCCGGTCGGCACGGCCTTACTGGCCGCCAGCGCGGAGCGGTTGTTGCGCCATTTCGCCGGGGCCTAACCTAAAGCGGCTCGTCGCTTTCGACCAGGTCTTTCAAGCGGGCCAGGCGTTCCTGCCAGCGGGCGTTGATAGCCGAAATCCAATCCTCAACATCATCCAGGGGCCGGGGCGAAAGCGAATAACGCTTCTCCCGGCCCTTTGGTTGGACCTCCACCAGCCCGGCCTGGGCCAGCACGTCCAGGTGCTTCAAAATGCCCTGGCGGGTAATCGTAAAATCGGCCACAAGCTGGGTGGCGGTCCGGGGGCTGCTCCGGGCCAGGACCCCCAGCAGTTCGCGCCGGGTGGCATCGGCCAGGGCGCTAAAAACGAGGTCAGTTCTCTCCAATATCCTTGCCCTCCTTCAAGTAATTTTCCAGGTTGTGTATCTGAATCTGCCAGCCTTCCGAGTTCCCTTCGAAGCGCGATTTACGGTACTGCTCCGGCAGCTTTTCAAAACCCTGCTCGCGCATGGTGACGCGGGTGCCGCCTTCCACTTCTTCCAGCCGGAAAGTGACCAGGGTAAAGATTTTTACCCCCGCTTCGGGGGTCCACTCGAATTCGAACAGTTCGGGCGGCTCGACCGTGATAATTTTGCCCGGCAGATTATTCTCAAATTCGACAAACCGGAACTCCCCGCCCGGCTCCAACCGGCTGATTTCCACCTGCAAACCAAACCACTTTGAGAAATGTTTGGCGGTCGTAAGCGCTTTCCAGATACGCTCCCGGTCGGCCCGCATCACCATCGTCTGTTCCGCCGCAATCGTTTCAGTCATTTTGCTGTCCTTTCTCTAAAACGTCCCTGTCGTCACGGCCAGCTAGTGCAACTAACTGGTTGCACTATAGTAACACACCTAGAACAAATGTGCAACTGACTGGTTGCACTTCTTTTAAAATTGGGCAAAAATCGAAAGGACTGTCTGCTAAAATAATTTCTTTACAAATTTCTTTTACAAATTTCTTTATTGAGGGTTAATTTTCTATTTATAAGTCCTGCATTGCAAATTAGTACAATCGGGCCTCTTTCGAACCGGCCCGGTCCGGTTTTACAATAGGATTGGCCCTTCTCTTGCTAATCTTGTTCATGGCCGGGCCCATTTACAGATAGTTTCAAGAGGTTTACGTGAAACTTCAAACCGAACTTTATCTAATTTTGTCAGAGAACAACGGGAAAACAACCTTTCTACACCCTATACCCGGCTTTTAACGCCAACCGAAAATATTTACCCGGTCAAGTTCTAGCTAGCTTTTGTAGGACAAGGCAAATTAACCGTTTCCTTCTTTCGGAAATAAAATTTAATTGACTTTAATTTTCAAAGTTCTGGTTTGATTGAGAAATTATAGACAATAAAATTGTAATTGGTTTGGATTATTTCTGTTAAAATTTGTTATGGTTTTTGTTATATTTAACTGGTATATTACTTTATGCTATGTCCTGGCAAGAATGGCGGCAATCTTTTAAGCTGGCAGAATTATGGAAATTACTAACAATCACGCTAACTCACCTGTTAACCAGGCTGAAACAGAAGATCGTTATCGCAACATTATTGAGGTGATGCGCGATGGTATTATCGTCCAGGCGGCTAACGGTCAAATTCTGGAGTGCAACGCCGAGGCCGGGTTTATTTTCGGGATGCCGGTTAAAGAAATCACCGCCCGCACGTTTCTCAAACCCCAGTGGGAACCCATCAAAGAAAACGGCGAACCTTTTGACGTAATGAAACACCCCGCCCTGGTCGCCCTCCAGACCGGCAACTCGGTATCGGACGTGATTATCCGGGTTACCCGGCCCGACCACCGGAAAATCTGGCTCAATATCAGTTCACGGCCCCTGTTCAAACCGGGCCAGACTCGGCCTTACGGAGTTGTTTCATCCTTCCGGGATATTACAGCCTGGAAAGAGGCCGACCAGAACCTCAAAAAGGAACGAAACCTGCTGGCGACCGTCATCGAAGGCTCAACCGAGGCGATTTATGTTAAAGACCGGGAGGGCCGCTTCCTCCTGGCCAATAAAGTTTACGTGGACCTGCTCGGTATAACCCAGGACGAAATTATCGGCCATACCACCGAAGAATTATGGCCCCAGCAAACCAGCCTACTTTTAAAAAAATCCGATGAGATGGTTATCGAGACAGGCCAGTCCCAGACCTATGAAGTACCCATTACCGACCACGAAGGCAAACTGCATATCTTCCTGACTACCAAAGACCCCTATCGCGACAGCCAGGGAAACGTCATCGGGATTATCGGGATTTCGCGGGATATTACCAACCGCAAAAAGGTCGAAAACCTCAAAAACGATTTTATAGCCACGGTCAGTCACGAATTACGGACCCCTCTAACTGCCATTATGGGCTCGCTCGGTCTGCTGACCAGTGGCGCCGCCGGGAGCCTGCCCGACCAGGCCCGCCAGATGGCCGAGGTAGCCTACCGGAACAGCGAACGTCTGCTTGGTCTTATCAATGACATCCTTGATTTTGAGAAAATTGAGGCCGGGAAGATGACTTTCGATTTCCGGCCCCAGGACCTGCGCGCCCTTGTAGAAGATACCATCACCATCAACCAACCACTCTCCAACCAGGGAAAAATAAATTTAATCCTCGAACCGGATGACCTTCCCGACCAACCGCTGGTAATGGCCGATAAAAACCGGTTGGTCCAGGTGCTGACAAACCTGCTTTCCAACGCTATCAAGTTCTCCCCGGCGGGCAGCGAGGTCAGAGTGCGGCTCGATTGTGTCAAAAAAGGTTTCAAAGTGACCGTTACCGACCAGGGACCGGGTATCCCGTTGGAATTCCGTAACCAGATTTTTAACAAGTTCGCCCAGGCCGACTCCTCCTCAACCCGGCGAATGGGTGGGACCGGGCTGGGGCTCAGTATTGCCAAGGCGATTATCGAGAACCACGGCGGCGAAATCGGGTTTAATTCCAGGGTCGGGCAGGGTAGCGCCTTCTTCTTTGAAATTCCAACTTTTGATAAAAATAAAGTCCTTTAAATATTCCCCTATCCCAAAAGGGAAAGTTAAGCCCACCGAAGCATTGCCTTAACTCTATTTTTGAATTAAAATAAAAATGTTTTAAGCTTTCAAAATCACCTTAATTTTTACATTCAAATAGCGGCTTGTCTGATTTTCTTTAAATAAATAAGGGGAGAATCTAAATGAAACGAGTAACGGTTCCGGTACCTTCCGCGCCCGTTTTAATCGGCCTGGTGTTCGCCTTGCTTTCGGCCCTCTTTACCGGCAGTTTTATTTCCTGGGCGGCTACCCCCGCGAACGTCCAGGCCGTCCCCTCGACCGTTATAACCGGCTGTGTCGGTAGTTCCACCCCCGGCGGTTCCAGCCTGAACCTGGCGGGCCGGACCATCACCGCCAGCACCCTGGTACGGATTGACCCCTCCGGCACCTGCGCCGCTAACGAAAACGCTGTGACCTGGAACAATCAAGTAACGAGCCCTACTTTCAGCCAAACCGTTGTTATAACTTCGAGTGCCGACCAGTTCGACAACGGCAACCGGTTGCTTGCCGCCATGACCACCATCAGCAATTCGGTCCCGGCCATAGCCAACGCTTACCTGGTAAAACTTGAACCGGGTAATTATGATTTAAATGGGCGAGCTCTCAATATGTTAACCCACGTAGACCTGGAAGGTTCGGGCCAGGATGTAACTTACCTGAGCTCTACCATTGATTCTAATTCTCCACCCACAACCGGCGTGCTTAACCTGGCCGCAGGCTCGGAAGTCCGAAATCTGACCGTTTTAAACTATGGAGAATCAAATTACGGCACCACAATTTATGCCAATTATTCAAACCAGGGTGGATTAACGAGCCTATACCCAAGCGCCCTGATAAATGTTACCGTTGTACCTATAATTGGAGGAACTCTTGAAAGCCGTGGTCTTTATACCGGGCCCACTACGAGCGTGTTAGTCCAAGATAGCTTCATAGACGTGGAAAATGGTGGGTCTGATTTTCCCACGTCAAACCTGATACTTTTTGGAATTGACAGCCAGGGCACATTAAAAGTCACAAATAGCACTGTTGTTGCAAGAACCCAAGCAGGTTATAAGACTTACGGTATAAGGGCTAACACCGCCAGTGGAGTATCTACCATAATTCAACAAACCACGATTGACACGGAACGCGGTTGGTGGACCAACCGCGCTGTCGATATTGGAAGCAGTACAACAATCACGATACAAAATAGCACTTTGACCACTTATGGTATTAAGACTTCCGAAAATACCGCAGTCTACAATAGCAGCCCTTACACAGTTATTCAGAATAGCAATCTCAAAGCTACGGGGGGTGACCAGTATGACCAGAATTCAATAAACAACGCCCTTGTAAACCTGGCTACGCTAAAAGTGGCGACCTCCCAGGTTAATGGCGGGGTGAGTAACACTGGCACCCTCAAATGCGTGGGCTCTTACAACGCCAACTTTGACGTTCTGGGAACTGACTGTACCAATGCCTAAGCCGGGTGGCTCCGTTATAAACGAAAGGTAGCCTCAAAAGCTACCTTTTTTCGTGCTAAAAGTTCGGGGTTTCTACCCCTTTGAGGTCCCACGGGAATTGTCAGACCGGGGGCAAAGATGTTAAGATAGCGGCATCTCAACGCCACAAGAAGCAATTTTAAAACCTGAATTTTCGATGGGGAAAATTACACCGTGAAACTTAGATTTCGTTCCCTGTTCTTAATCCTGACCCTGGCCTTGCTGGTGGTCGGGCTGGCGGCTTGCTCAGAAACGGCCCAGACCGATAAGACCCCCGACGCCAGCGCGCTGGCGGCTTTCCAGGCCGAACCAGCCACAAATAACGGAGACGCCACCAAAGGTATCCAGGTCTTTGGCCGGATGCCCTGCCTGACCTGTCACACCGTTTCCGGGATGAACGGCGGGCCACCCCAGGCGGCAGCCCCTACCCTCGACCACATTGGCACCAACGCCGCCACCCGTGTGCCGGGCGTAACGGCGGCCCAATATATCCGTCACGCTATCCTGAAGCCGGACGACCTGACTATCCCGGAATACCATAACGTGATGCCGAGTTTTAGCACCAGCCTCAGCCAGACCGACCTTGACAACCTGGTGGCTTACCTGCTAACCTTGAAATGAGAAACCGGGCGGCCCGGCCCAACCTATTAGCTGGCCTTCTTATGGCGCTGAGCGTCGCGCCGGGTGTCGCTGGCTTTCTCGCGCTCCAACCTTTTTTCCAGCAGCGACATGACCGCCGCTTCTTCCGGCTTGAGGTCGTGCAGGTTCTCAATCAACTCCTGGCTGGTCAGTTGCTGCAAACTGTCGAGCATGGTCCCTTCCAGGTACGCGTCAATAATCGCCGGGTGAATATAACTTTTGCGGCAGATAGTCGGGGTATTGCCAAGCCGCCGGGCTACATCTTTTATAGCCGCGACCACGTTCTTTTTAGCCTCGGCCTCTTTATCAAAGGCTGAGAATTCCTGCAAAGCCAGGGCCGCCAGGACCGTCCCGGCCCAGGTCCGAAAGTCTTTTGCGCTGAAATCCTGCCCGCTCACTTCCCGCAGATATTCGTTTACGTCCGCCGAGTCAATGGTCTGGCGCTGGCCGTCCTCGTCGATATATTGAAAAAGCTCGTAACCGGGGATGTCCCGGCAACTCTTGACGATACGGGCCAACCGCCGGTCGGTTATCGAAAGCGACCAGTCCTTACCGCTTTTACCCCGGAAGGTAAAGCTGATTTTGGAGCCCTCGACCTTAACGTGGCGGTCACGCATGGTCGTGAGTCCAAAAGACTTGTTCGACCTGGCATACTCGACATTGCCGACCCGAATCAGGGTCGTTTCCAGTAGCCGGATAACGGTCGCCAGCACCTTGCGGCGGGGCAACCCCGGCAAGGCTAAGTCTTTTGTTACCTGCTCCCGGAGACCCGGCAGGGCGGCCCCAAAAGCCAGCATGCGGTCGTACTTGGTTTCGTCCCGGATTACCCGCCATTTGGCATGATAACGGTATTGTTTGCGGCCCCGCGCGTCCCGCCCGGTCGCCTGCAAGTGGCCGTTTGGCCGAGGGCAAATCCAGACCTCGGTATAGGCGGGCGGAATCCCCAGCTTTTTGATGCGGTCCAACTCCCTCGCGTCGGTAATCCGCTCTCCGTCCGGCCCGTAGTAGACAAATTCATCGCCCTCTTTCTCCCGGCGGATACCCGGCATGAGGTCGTTCACATAGCGCAGCCCGGCGGCTTTAGCCGAGGCGACCGGGTCTTTTACAACTTCTTGTGTCATATTTTTATCTTCTTAAAAACTTCGTTGTTTATCTAAATGGTTCCAGTGCAAACCCAATTTTCACTTTTCAAAGGGTCCGCCATCCTCTTTGCAATTCAGGTGCCACAAAATAAGGGGCTATCTGGTTTGTCAGGCCCGGTGTCTTTGTCCTAGAATGGACCAAAGGTTAATTCATTGGGATGGACTAAAGGAGACATAAATGGCAATCAGTTTTGAAGAAATAAGCGACCGGATTTTAAAAGGCTTGTTGGACCTTAACCCGGCTTACGCCCGTAACATCGGGCTGCACGAAGAATACGACGGCAAGCTACCGTCGGTACATAACGAAGCCCTGGAAAACGCCGCGACCTGGGCCAAACAAGAACTGGCCGCCCTGGACGCACTCAACCAGGACGACCTGACCGAACAGGAGAAGTTCGACTCGGTGCTGCTGGCGCACAACCTGGAAGCAATTCCTTTCAACTTTTACGATATGCGCGAGTGGGAGGACAACCCGCTTTACTACAGCAACAACCTGGCGGTCGTCAACTACCTGGCCCGCAGCTATGCCCCTCTTCCCGAACGACTGGACGGACTGGCCCGGCATAACCGCCAGGTACCCAACTACCTGGCCGAAGCCCGCGCCAACCTCAAGCCGCCCTTCGCCCGGCCCGTTCTGGAAGTGGCCGGAAACGTCTTTGGCGGCGAGGTGCGCTTCCGTCAGGGCGAGGTCGTTGAAACTATCCAGAAGGCCGAGTTGAGCGAAGCCGACCGGGCCGAATACCTCGAAGCTAACCGGCAGGCTATCGAAGCCCTCCAGGGCTTCCTGGCTTACCTGAAAGAACAACCCGCTCACGACGATTTCGCTATTGGACGCGAAAAATACCAGAAACTATTGCTGCGGGGCGACATGGTGGCCCTACCGGTGGAAGACGTGCTGGCGGCGGGCGAACGCGATCTGGAACGCAATTTTGCCGATTTCGAAGCGACCGCCTGCCTGATTGACCCCGACGCTACCCCCGACGAGGTGCGCGACCGCTTCAAAAACGACCACCCTTCCGCCGACGAACTGATTCCCTGGACCGAAAAACTGCTGGAAGAAATTCGGACCTTCCTGGTCGAAAAAGACCTGATTACGGTGCCCGGTGAGGCCCGCCCGATTGTCGCCAACACGCCCCCGGCCAATCGCTGGTCGTTCGCCAGCATGAGTACTCCCGGCGCATTCGAAAAGGCACGGGAAGCCTATTACTACATCACCCTGCCCGAACCGGAGTGGTCTCCCGAAAAACAGGAGGAATGGTTGACCGCTTACAGCTATACCACGATGGAGGATATATCCATCCACGAGGTCTATCCAGGCCACTTCATTCACTTCCTGCATGTCCAACAAGCTCCCAGCCGCGTGACCAAAACCCTGCGGGGCAGCACCGCCCATTCGGAAGGATGGGCCCACTACTGCGAACAGATGATGCTGGAGGCGGGGTACGGTGACGGCAAACCTGAAGTAAAACTCGGCCAGCTTGACGCCGCCCTGAAACGGGACTGCCGCTATATCGCCGCCATCAAGATGCACACCCAGGGCATGACGGTGGACGAAGCGACCCAGCTTTTCATGAAGTACGCTCACATGGCCGAACTCCCGGCCCGCGCGGAAGCCTTGCGCGGTACCTGGCAGCCCGGCTACCTGGCCTACACCCTCGGCAAATTGATGCTCCTAAAACTGCGCGAGGACTTGCGCCAGAAACAAGGCGACACCTTTAACCTGAAAGCTTTCCACGACGCCTGTGTCGGTAACGGCGTACCCCCGGTGCCGTTGTTACGCCAAAAATTGCTCGGCGAGTCGGAAAGCGCCCCACTTTAAGTTACTTAATATAAGGAGAATTTCAACGTGGAAACATTAGTCAAGAGTTCGCCCGAAGCCCAGGGCGTGGATTCGGCAGCGATTTCAGCCTTTCTCGATGACGTGAACGAAAATGTCCAATACCTGCACAGCCTGATCCTGGTCCGGCACGGACAGACCGTAGCCGAAGGGTACTGGTCGCCCTACAACCCGACCGACCCTCACATCATGTTTTCGTTGAGTAAGAGCTTTACCTCGACGGCGGTCGGTTTCGCCGTTACCGAAGGGCTGTTGAAAGTGACCGACCCTGTTATTTCGTTCTTCCCGGACGATTTGCCGTCCGAGGTCAGTGAAAACCTGGCGGCAATGCAGGTCAAACATCTCCTTTCGATGTCCACCGGGCACGACGAGGATACGACCTCCTACCTGCGCGAAGGGGTCGGAAAAACCTGGGTCCAATCTTTTCTGGCCCGCCCGGTCGCCTACCAGCCCGGCACCTTTTTCCTCTACAATACCGGCGCGACCTATATGCTTTCGGCCATTGTCCAGAAGCTAACCGGCCAGACCCTGATTGAATTCCTCAAACCGCGCCTGTTCGAACCGCTTGGCATCGAAAACCCGCTCTGGGAAGTCAGCCCGGAAGGTATCAATACCGGGGGCTTTGGCCTGAGCATCGTTACCCGCGACATCGCACGCTTCGGCCAGTTATACCTGCAAAAGGGGATGTGGGAAGGCAAACAGCTTATCCCGGCGGCCTGGGTCGAGGAAGCATCTTCGAAACATATCTCCAACGGCGACGACCCCGAAAGCGACTGGGCCCAGGGCTATGGCTACCAGTTCTGGCGCTGCCGCCACGGGGCATACCGGGGTGACGGGGCGTTCGGCCAGTATTGTGTCGTAATGCCGGAACAGGACGCCGTCATGGCAATTACGTCCGGCCTCATGGATATGCAGCAAGTCTTGAACCTGGTCTGGAAACACCTCCTGCCGGGTATGAAAGACGAAGCGCTGCCTTCCAACCCGTCAGCCAGTGACGCCCTGGAAGAAAAACTTAAAGGTCTGGCGATTGCCCCGGTGAGCGTTGGTGAAAGCGGCGCGGTGGCGGCGGAGGTTTCCGGCAAGAAATTCGCCGTGGCGGAAAACGAATGGGGCGTCAGCGAGATAACCTTCGACTTCGCCCAGGGCGGCGGGGTGCTAAACTTGGTGGAAGGGGAAGAACAGAGCCAGGTCACCTTCGGTTACGGCGAATGGCAGGCTGGCAGCACGACCCTGTTACACCCTGGGCCGCGCAAATACGCCGCCAGCGCCGGGTGGAGCGACGCCAATACGCTTGACCTCCAACTCTATTACCTGACGCCGATTTTCGGGGAAGGCCCGGCCCTGGGGGTAGGGCTCATTCCATTTGGCCTGGGCCTGGCTTTCCGGTTCGATGGGGACAGCCTGACAGTCAACGTCAAACCAAGCGTCTCTTTTAACCCCGACCTCAAAATCAATTTACAGGGGCGCCTCGCTTAAAATCCGAACCAGAAGAAATGCTTCCGGGATAAGGAAAAGCGGCTTCGTGAGAGTTTCCCACGAAACCGCTTTTTAATTTATTTAATGGGTTTTTACTCGGCAATCCGGGCCAGGTCGTCCCAGAAACCGGGGTATGAGACGTCGGCGCAGTGGAAATCCTCGACTTCGAGGGCTTCCCCGGCGGGCAAGAGCAGACCGGCAATTGCCAGGGCCATCGCCAGGCGGTGGTCGCCATAGCTCTCGACCAAGGACCCTTTCAGCCCACTCACCGGCCCATTTATCGAAAAACCGTCCGACCGGGTCGCTACCTCGACCCCCAACCGGCCAAATTCTTTGGCTATCGCGGCGATGCGGTCGGTCTCTTTGACTCGCAACTCGGAGGCGTCGCGGACTTCGCTGGTCCCTTCGGCCAGCAGGGCTGCTACTGCCAGGGCCGGGATTTCGTCCACCAGGCGTGGGATGATGCTCCCGCCGATATGTCCGGCCTGCAAACGGGCGCTCTTGACCCGCAAATCTGCGACCGGTTCGCCCCCGACCAGCGTTTCATTTTCAAAAGTTATGTCCGCGCCCATCTGTCGCAAAACGTCAATCACGCCGGTCCGGGTCTCGTTGACCCCGACTTTGCGCAGGGTCAGGTCGGCGTCGGGGTGGACCGAAGCGGCGACCAGCCAGAAAGCCGCCGAGCTTATATCGCCCGGCACTTCGACATCGAGGGCTTTCAGGTCACGGGCGGGGCCGTGCATGACCAGGGTGTCGGCGGTCTTTTCCAGGGGCGCACCCATGGCGGTCAGGAAACGCTCGGTGTGGTCGCGGCTTTCGATAAGACCGCCCAGGACCGTATCACCCTCGGCATAAAGACCCGCCAGCAGCAGACAGGTTTTAAGCTGGGCGCTGGCAACCGGCAGGTCGTATCGGAAACTTTTGAGGTTACCTCCCCGGATGACCAGGGGGGCCAGGGTGTCATTTTTGCGGCCAGAGATATTCGAGCCCATCAGTTTGAGCGGTTCGATAACCCGCTTCATCGGGCGGGAGCGCAACGAACCGTCGCCAGTAATAACCGACTGAAAGGGAAAACCACTGAGCAGGCCGGAAAGAAAGCGCATGGTCGTACCGCTATTCCCGGCATTCAGGATGTCGGAAGGTTCTTCCAGGCCGCGCAGACCTTTACCGTGGACCACTACGGTCCGGGCTTCCTCATCAAATTCAATCTGAATACCAAGCTGGCGCATACAGGCGATACTGGAAAGACAATCTTCGCCGGGCAGGAAGTTGGTGATATGGGCGACCCCTTCGCCTATCGAGTTAAAGATGACGGCGCGATGGCTGAGAGCTTTGTCGCCGGGGACGGTGATTTCACCACGCAGGCGACGGGCCGAACCGATGGTGATACGGGTGCTAGAAGGTGCGGTTGGGGCAGACATTCAGAAAAATTCCTCTCTAATTGCGTCTATTCAGGATAGCTTCTAATTTCCAGGCATGCTATTACGGCTATCATAACTTTATTACAGAAATAAGTCTACCCCGGACCACCCAGTAATTATAAAACGGAATAAGCCGGGCAACCCGAAAGCCGCCCGGTAAAATAAGGAAAGGAAGGTAGGCGACCATCTCGAAGCAGGCCGAGAGTGGCGCTGTTGTTGTCCGTTAAGCCGTCGCCTGTCCGGTTGCTGCCGTTTGTTGCGCGGTCAGGGCTGATTCAACACGCTGCTTGAGCCCCAGGAGCATTTTGCGCTCCATAATGAAATGGGGGATTTCTATCAGCAGCACGTACAAAAGGGTCATTAGTCCGGCCCCTACACGGGTACGGATGATAAGGCGGGTGGTTTGGGGGTCTATTTCTTCCAGGACGAACGCGCCCCAACCCTGCAAGACCAGGGCCTGGCCCGGTTCGACCACGGTTACTGGCAAACCTACATCAGGAGCCAGGTTTACCGTCTCGCCCACTTTCAGGTTTTGCCATTCCGGTACAATTTCGCTGGCGCTGTGGATGCCAATCCCGGCCAGGTTTTCCAGCCAATCGTAGCTGTAAAAACCGCCCCGTCCCTGGCCTATCTGGATCAACCAGGGCCAGACCTTTTCAGCCGGGGCGTTTATGGTAATGGCCCTGGTATACTGGACACCCGCCTTCGGTACCATATCGTCACCCGGAAGTGGTTTGCGCGCTTCCTCAGGGGTCGCGCCCCACCGCATCATCCAGCGTCGCAATGTCCCGAAATAAATAGAGGGCAGCATAGCGCCTAGCTGGAAAAGCGGGTTCAATTTGCGCTTGCCCTGCTTCTTAAACCGGCTCTTTATAGCCTTAAAAAGGCTCACTCCTACCAGGGTATCGAGCAGGACCGAGGGGCCGATAACCACTCCCAACCCCCGCAACATTAAAACCAGAGACCCCTTTTCTTTTCCAGGGCTGCCGGGTGAGAACGACGTCGAAGAAAACTCTTTGTTTTTGGCTATTTCGACTGTCTTGAGTGTTTCCATATTGAAGTACCTTCCATCCGATATAGAATAACCTCTACTTTGTACAAAATATCACAATCTGGTTAATAATAGCGTTGCACTGGGTCAAAAAAGAAATAAAAAAGCTGATGCTGAGGCCAAATTTGAAGGATTTTCTATTCGGTTGGGGTTTTAGAGAGGGTTCAGACCGCCAGTTCAACCAGGTGGGGGTCGAGGTAGTGGCCGGTGATGGAAAGCAGGGCCACGCTGACCAGCAGCTTGAAACGGCGCGGTCCGGCGCTACCCGGGTTGAGGTAAAGGACGCCTTCTTTGTAGAAAATAGCCGGTTTGTGGGAGTGGCCGCTGATAACCGCTTTGATTCCGCGCTCAACCGGGTTCAGGTCAAGTTCCGGCAAGATGTGAAGCAGGTACAAACTGACCTCGCCCACTGTCACCAGCCGTTTTTCAGGCAGGATAGCTGCCCATTCGGCCCGGTCGTTGTTGCCACGCACCGCCACGACCGGGGCAAGTTTCTCCAGTTCGTCCAGGATTTCGGGTTTGCCGATGTCGCCCGCGTGGATAATCAAGTCGGAACCTTCCAGGGCCGCCAGGGCCTGGGGGCGCAAAAGGCCATGAGTATCCGAAATAACGCCAATTTGCCGGGTCTGCAAGCTGTGTCCTCGTTATAAAAGAAAGGCCGGTCCCACCCATGAGACCGGCCAGGCTTCATTATTAGCTGGTTGCGCCGATTAGAACCGGGGCGCGCAGGCGGTAGAGCATTTCCCCGGCCTTCGGCACCAGCAAAATCCCTTCGTCCTCCCGGACGGCGAAATCATCCGGGTTAATCGTGGCGGGGTCGCGGTAGCCGAGGTTATGGGCGAGACAGCGTTCCTCGGAGATGCCCGTTGCCAGGGTCACGGTGATACGAGGGTGTTCGCCCTCCACCGGGTCGTAGGTGCCCATCCCTTTCAGGTGGGTGCTGTGGGCCAGGACGCCCCCCGGATAGAATTTGAACCTGTCCCACTGTTTCAAGAAATAGTCGCGGACGTGATAACCGACCTGGGCGAGGACCGCGCCGTGGGTATAACTGAACTCGGTAATGTGAGGCGCGTAAATGATGACCTCGCCACCGTCGGCGATGACCGGCTCAAGCTTGTACATCCCCTTGGCGGCGGTCCAGATGTCGTCGTACATCACGGGCATAACCGACAGCACCTGGCGGAAGGGTTTGTCCACGTACTTGATGTGAATCTGGTCCGAAAGGGCCGAGGCTTCCTCCCAGGCCGTCTCGGGTGTACCGACAAACAGACCGGCCAGTTGGTTCGTACCGGGCGCGACCACCATCGCGATACAACTCTTTTCTACCGGGACCAGGCTGGCGGCCTTGTTAATCAAACGCCGGACCGGGGTAACACCGGGTGTCCCGATAATCGAATAGCTGGTGATAAGCGCGCCGAGCCAGTGGGAAAGGTTGATAACTTCGGGGCCGCTGATGCCGGGAAAGAGATATTTATTGCCGCCCGAAAAGCCGACCACTTCGTGCGGGAAGACCGGCCCGCAGATAAGCAGGCGGTCGTACTGGGTCACCAGTTTGTTGATACGGACTTCGACCGGCTGGTGGAGCATGCCGTTGCTGATTTCGCCCACTTCGTCGGCGGAAATGGTCCCGCAGTCGAAGAAAGTCTCCGGGTCTTCCCAGAGGTGGTTGAAAACCTGGGTATTCTTAAAAGTAGTGTCCCACTCCTCCGGGCGGACGCCGACCAACTGGTTGATATGGTCGGGCGACATGGGCGTATGCGTGCCCAGGGCAATCAGGAAATCGAGGGCCGCAACCTCCCCGGCCAGGTAGCGGTGCAGCAAGCGAAACATGAGCGGGATGGGAGCGGTCCGGGTTCCATCGGGCAGGAGGACCAGCACGCGCTTTCCGGCGAGGTCCTGGGCGGCCAACCCTTCTTTCAAAATAGCTTCAATTTGACTCTCGGAGAGCAAATCGACATTTACGCCATAATTATCCATAGTAAAACCCCACAGTTTTAAAGTTTAGCGGCCTTTGAATTCGGGCGGGCGCTTTTCGAGGAAAGCCCGCATCGCCTCGGCTACATCGGCAGTCCCAAAGGTCTTCATGATGGCAGTATACTCGCTTTTTAGCTGAGATGGCAGGTCACGGTCGAGCGAAACGGCCAGCAGGCGTTTAGTCAGGGTCAGGGCGATAGGCGGACCCCCGGCCAGTTGGGCGGCGTAAGCGGCGACTGCTTCCGCGAAATTCTCTGCCGGTAGCAGCTTCGAGACTAACCCGATGCGCTCGGCTTCCTCGGCCCCGATGTCGCGGGCGGTCAAAATGAGTTCGGCAGCCCTGGAAAGTCCCACCAACCGGGGCAAAAAGTAGCTGACCCCGGCATCGGGCGCAAGGCCACGCCGGATATAGCCGGTCGTAACCACCGCTTTGTCGCTCATGAGCCGGATATCCGCTCCCAGGGCGAGGCCAAGTCCGGCCCCTGCTGCCGGGCCATTGATAGCGGCAATTACCGGCTTGTCGTTATTGACCAGGGCCAGGGCCATGCGGCCTACCCAGCCCAGTTCGTCCAGCCGTTCGGCCCGGCTGTTATTGAGGGCAGCCTGGTGTTCGGCCAGGGCGACAGGGTCGAGGTCGAGCCCGGCGCAAAAACCACGCCCGGCCCCGGTCACGACAATCACCCGCACCGCGTCGTCGTGGGAAGCGGCTTCGAGGGCGGCGGGTATCTCGTTGGAAAGGCGGTCGTTTATGGCGTTCAGCTTTTCCGGGCGGTTAAGAGTGATGGTGCGGACCCCTTTGTCCGACGTTTCGACCAGTATATGGCTAAATTCCTGAGACATACACGGTAGCTCCTTTGCTCAAATCAATTACTGGCGGCCAGGTTTACCGTAAATTCGCGTCGGCGAAATCGAGATAGCGTTCCCAATCGTAGCGGTTGATGTCATGGCCGCCGGGCCGTTTGTGATAGCCAATTCTCTTAGCGGCGTCCTCCCCGGCCAGCAAGTTATAGACCGGGCGTACATGCTCGGTCGCCAGGTATTCGCCATAGGGGTCGGCCCACAAATCCTCGCTGGCGCTGGCGACATAGAGCGGGCGCGGCGCGACCAGGGCCAGGAGTTGGTGCTGGTCGAAAGGGAGGTCGGCTTCCCGGTAGGAATAGGCGTGGAAAGTCTGGCTAAACCAGTGGGGAAAAGCGGTATTCAGGTGGGCGTAAGTCTCGCCAAACATCCGGCGGCCTATCGCGGCCCCACCGCTCCCCGAATTGTTAGAGATAGCCAGGGCGAACCGCTGGTCCTGGGCCGCCGCCCACAGGGCCGTCTTGCCGAGCCGGGAGTGACCGATGACAGCCACTTTTTTCGCGTCAACAGCGGGCAGAGTTTCTAGGTAATCGAGAGCCCGACTCAACCCCCAGGCCCAGGCCCCGATTGAGCCCCATTCGCCGGGACCGGGTCGGGTCTGCCCTTCGGCGTAAAAGAGCGGGTGGATGCCGTTCTGGAAACCGTCGTCAAAATCGGGGTCGATGTCGCCGTAATAGATGGTAGTCAACCCGTAGCCGCGTTCGACCAGCAGTTCGGCCTGCCAGTTTTCGGTCCCGATACCACGGGTGGCCTCGGTAGCCCGGTGATTTACCTGGCCGAGGTCGGGCAGGTCGCGGACCCAGCTTTCAGTGACCGGGACGTCAGGTTCGTGGCTTACGGTGTGGTTGCCGCTAAAACTCAGACCCAGGAAAAGCGGGACCGGGCCTGACGCGCCATTTGGCAGGAAAGTTAGCAGGTCCATATAGGTATCGGACCGTTCCCCCAAGTAGAGGCGGGTCTGCAAGGTGGTCGCCTTACCGCCCAGGGCCTGGGGATTGGTCCGCAAAACTTCGGCGCGGATGGGGATATTCTTGTCCGGGGTGCGGCCATACATCAGGGTTTCAAATAAGAGGTAGGTGGCCGGGCGCGCCTTTTCAAACCAGGTGGCGGCGTCCGTTACGGGGTGACCCTCAGGCAAGAGTAGCGGGTCGGGTAGGGTGTAGGCCGGGACCTTGCTTTCATCGTAATTAGCATTCTGGCGTATTTCTTCAGCGGTTTCCATTTTTCTTTGCCTTTGACTTCGTCGTTTCCAAGCTTCCGTGAAAATTCTGGCCCCTGTTCTGGCTTAAAGCGAGGCGATTAAGGCCAGCGGGCGTATAACTCCAGGCATTCGTCGCGCATAAAATCAGGCGTGACGGTTATAGGGGTATCTCCATTCAATTTTTCCCGGTTGGCCCACTCGACTACTTCCTCGACATGGAGGCCTAGGGTCGAGGTATAGCCGCGCAGGTCGGTAGCTCGCGCCCCGTACACGACCCGCGTAAGGCCGCACCGGATAATCACGCTGCCGCACATCAGGCAGGGTTCGCAGGTGGTATAGAGGGTGCAGCCGGTCAGCATGACGCTGGCGAGGGCCTTCCCGGCGGCCCGGATAGCGACCACCTCACCGTGCGCGCTGGCGTCAAAGTCCTGTTCGACCAGGTTATGTTCGGCGGCGACAAGCTGGCCGTCCGGCCCGACCACGACCGCGCCAAAAGGGTGCTGGCCGTTTTCAAGGGCCGATTTGGCCTTATCTATCGCCAGTTGCATCCAGCGGTGGTCGGCATTTGTGTCCAAAGTTTTTCCCCTCCCGGCTAAATCTCGTAACCGACGGACGGGCCACCGGGCGCGATTTCGAGTTGCTCGGCTCGGCCATGCAGACCGCTTTCCCCGGCGACCCGGAAGAAGGCGTCGCGGACAGCCCCGGCTTTCTCGCGGCAGGTAAAGGCCAGGACGGTCGAACCGGCCCCGCTAAGGGCCGCTCCAAAGGCCCCGGCTTGCTGGGCGGCATCAATCAGGATGGGGAGTTGCGGGAAAATCTGGCTGCGGTAGGGCTGGTGCAGCCGGTCGTTCATCGCTTCGGCCAGCCATTCGAGCTTTCCGTTAGGCGCGGTGAAAGCCGCCACGAAAAGGGCTGTCCGCGACGAGTTGTGCGCGGCGTCCTGTAAACTCAGGTTGGCCGGCAGGACGGCGCGGGCCGCCTTGGTGGACATTTCAAAGTTGGGGATAAAGACCACGGTGGTCAGGTCTGCCGGGACGGGCAGGCTGACAATGACCGGGTTGCGCCAGGCCGGGCCGCCGTCCAGGTTCCTCATCCCTTCTACAGCCGGGTTATCGCCATGCTCGGACGAGGCGGTGAAGAAAGAGGGAGCCGCTGCCGGGGCCGAGACCGCCAGGGTCAGCCCCCCCAGCAAAGTGGCTGCCACGTTATCGGGGTGGCCTTCTATTTCGGTCGCGAGACGGACCAGTTGTTCGCGGGTGGGAAAGTTGACCCCGCCATAGGCCCGGCGGCAGAGCGCATCGGCCCCGACCAGCCCGCCGATGATAGCGGTGGCGCTGCTACCCAGGCCCCGGCTGAGCGGTATCCGGCTTTCCATTTCCAGCTTAAAGGCCGGGACGCGGTAGCCGGTGGCGCGCTGGTAAACCTTGATGGCGTCATAGACAAGGCCCGCTTTTTCTTCCTGCAAGCGTTCCGCGCCTTCTCCGCGCACGACCAGCGGCATCGAAGCGGCATCGGGCGCTTCGGCGTCAAAAATAAAATCGGTGTAGAGAGCCAGGGCAAGACCAAAGGCATCGAAACCACAGCCCAGGTTGGCCGAACTGGCCGGAACTTTTACTCTTATTCGCATGTCTTGTTTTCTTCACCTTGTAAAATAAATCGGCCTGAACCGGCTGGCCCCTATTATAACTTATTTGAGCCTGTTCGTCAGAAAAGTTTTTAGTGTTCAGGTTTTAGTGTTTAGTTCAAGAGCATTTTACCCTGGCAAGCCTTGCGGGTGTATGTGGCAAAGCCACTGCATTTTTCATTCTGTGGCTTTGCTTTGCATAGATAAGGCAGGTGTTGCAAAGTAATGCGGTAGAAGTGTCTTACTGCCTGGCTATGTCCAAAACCAGGGCCTAAACAAAGAGCGGCAGATTATTTATGGACTACTTGTAGGGCTTGTTCGAATTGACAAAAAGAACTACTAAACACTAAAAACTAAACACTTGTTCCTCCCGTAATATTGACAGGTAAAAGGGAAGTTGGTACTATAAAAATATCTTCCAGGCAAGTTATTTCTTTTAAAGTTTCTTGAGTTTCGCATACCGGAGAGATTTCAAAGAGGAGTTTGACCAATGCTGAGTAAAGAACAGAACGAACTGTTATGCCGGGTCGGACCGGGCACCCCCATGGGCAATATGCTCCGCCAGTACTGGACTCCCGCCCTGCGCTCGGCCAAACTGGTCGCGGACGGCGCGCCCGAACGGGTCCGGCTGTTCGGCCAGGATTTCGTAGCCTTCCGCGATACCAACGGCAATGTCGGCTTCCTTGATGAAGGTTGCCCGCACCGGGGCGTTTCGCTTGCCCTGGGCCGCAACGAAGAATGCGGGTTGCGCTGTATCTTTCACGGCTGGAAAATAAACGTGGATGGGCAGGTGGTCGAGGTGCCGTCCGAACCCGCCGGGTCAAACCTGGCTTCGAAAGTAAGGGTCAACCATTACCCGGTGCGCGAGGCAGGCGGCATGGTCTGGGTCTATCTCGGTAAAGAAGAAACCCTGCCACCCTTCCCGGCCTTCGAGTTCACCAATCTCCCACCGGAGTCGGTCGTGGTCCGCAAGGCCCTCAACAAATGCAACTGGGTCCAGGCCCTCGAAGGGCTGCTCGACTCGTCGCACGTCAACTCGCTCCACAAATCGTGGCTCCAAACGCCCCAACCGGTCCAGGGCGCTTTTGCGGGGATGCTGGGCGACTCCGCCCCGCGTTTCGAGGTGGAAGACCGCCCTTACGGTCTTAATATCAAAGCAAAAAGAGTTTTGGGAGATGGCACGCTGGTAAACCGCTACACCGAGTACGCCCTGCCGACCTTCTGCTTTATCCCGAACGCGCTGGAAACTTTGCGCGTCATGGCCTTTCCGGTCGCTATTGATGATTACAACACCTGGTTCTGGGAGATAAGCTACAACCCGACCGGTGGCCCTATGGACGCCAAAACCTCGGACGAACTGCGGAATGTCGGCATTATGGGCGACGACCCTGATAACTATTACCAACCGGCCTGGGGACCAGAAAAAGTGTGGGGCCAGGACCGCGAGATGATGCGGCAGGGCCACTTTACCGGCTTTATCGCCTTCCCCTTCGAAGATTTCGCCGTCCAGGAAAGCCAGGGAGCGCTGGTAGACCGCTCGAAAGAGCACCTGGGGATGAGCGACGTGGCGGTCATCCGGGCGCGGCGGCTTCTCCTCGAACAGGTTCAAAAGTTCCGCGAAGGAGAAGCTTTACGCGGCCAGGCTGCCCCGGTAGATTTCGGGGCTATCCATGGCGTCCACGAAATCCTACCCGCTCCGGCCCAACCGCACGAGGTTAATTCATAACAATAAAGATAACAAACATAGCTTAATTAAAACATGAATCATCCCGAACTTTGAGGGAAGGATGAACAAACAAGTGAAAGTCTTGGACGATGAGCCAGCCATAGCTGGCTCATTGCCATTCTTAAACGGTAAAGGGCTAAATCTACCTCAGCCAGC
>Ga0209963_1000638_pt1 | contig 39649 bp, 31 predicted proteins | sample ThiBio_1000_biof_2_FD_183957 | JGI IMG/M metagenome (GOLD analysis project Ga0209963, IMG submission 183957) | Wastewater bioreactor microbial communities from Cape Town, South Africa - Thiocy_cont_1000_biof (SPAdes) | ecosystem: Engineered > Bioreactor > Thiocyanate-remediating >...
CGGTTGAGGGCTCCCCTTGAAGAAGGGCGTCATCGGCTGGCAGGAATCCGAGGATCCAGTCCGCCGCCTTGCTGGCCTGTGATGCGGCGCGCACGACGCCGCGATTGTCCTCGCGGAGGACATCAAGCCAGGAGCCGATATAGTCCGCGTGGCGCACGGTCGGGACGATGCCGAGCGAAGCGCAGCAGAAGGCGGCGTTCATCTCCGCCACCAGTTCCTCGAACGCATACTTCTTGCTGCCGAACGCGCCGCTGAGATCGCGGCCGAGGCGGGACGGATGGCCGCTGGCGTGACCCAGCTCGTGCAGGGCCGTGCGGTGCCAGTTGATCGGCTCGAAATAGGCCTGCGGCGGCGGGACCATCACGAAGTCCGGACCCGGCGCGTAGAAGGCGCGGGCGCCGCCGATGCGGAAGTCGACGCCGGTCGCCAGGATCAGCGCCTCGACCCTGGGCTCGATCAGGCCCGGCAGCGGCGGTGGTGCGACGGCCGCAATCTCGGCCGGCAGATTTTCGCATTGGGCGGCGTTGAAGACGGTGAACCGCTTCAGGAACGGGATTGCGGCCGCTTCCTCGCCGGTCTCGCGGACGCGCCGCTTCTCGTCATCCGGCACAAAGCGGTCGGCATAGACGACGGTGGTGCCGTGCTCGCCCTTGCGCACATTGCCGCCGAGCGAGAGCGCCTGGCGAAAAGTCAGCCAGCTCTGGGCGGGGAAGCCGTGCTCGATCACGGCCCCCCAGAGGATCAGGACGTTGATCCCCGAATACTGCCGGCCGGTCGCGGCGTTCCTCGGCATGGCGAGCGGCGCCTTCGCCGCGGCCGTCCCCCAGGGTTGGACCCAGGGGACGCGGCCGGCCTCCAGTTCGGCGATGATCTTGCCGGTGATTTCGTCATAGAGGCTCGCCCGGTCGTGGCCGGTGCGAGCGGATGTGGTTCTGCTGGACATCGCGGATCTCCGCGACGGGCGCCGGAGGCCTCTCCTCCAGTCCTCAACCCGTCACGGCGAACCCGGTCCGCACTCTCACTCTAAGGGGCGTTGCGGGGCAGGCTGTGCGAAAACCCCGAACGATGAGGTGGCCCAGTCCGGCGCCTCAGAGCATATAGCCCAGGTCCGACGCGCCAGTCGGATAGGCGAACATCGTCGACCGAAGGTTGGCCGCTGTGAGCCCATGGCGGATCGCCAGGCCGAACAGGTTGATCACCTCCTCGGCGTGGGGGCCGACGAGATGTGCCCCAAGGATTCGGTCGGTAGCCTCCTCGATCAGCACCTTGTGGCCGTAGACCCGCTCGGCGAGGCGGCGGGCGCTGAACCAGTTGGGCGTCGAGGCGGCGTTGACCCGAAACTTCAGGCCCTGGCGGCGCGCCTCGTCCTCGGAGAGCCCGACGGCGGCGATGGACGGAACGGTGAAGGCGACGCTCGGGACCCCGCGATAGTCCGGCGTGTGCGATGGGCCGTCCAACAGGTTGGCCGCCACTACCTTGGCGTCGTGGCCGGAGACCGGCGTCAGCGGCGGCCCGACGCCCGCCGCATCGCCAGCGGCATAGACCCGCGGGTTGGAGACGCTTTGCAGGTGCTCGTTCAGATGTAGGCGGCCGTCGCGCACGGTGACATGGCCCGCCGCGAGGTCCAAGGCGTCGAGATCGGACCCGCGGCCGGCGGCATGCACCACCAAGTCGGCCGGGACGGCGAGGTCCGGCGCGCCCGGACGGGTGGCGTGGACGATCAGGCCGTCCTGGACCCGCTCGACTCGGGTGACCGTGGCGCCGGTCTCGACGGCGATACGGAGTTCCTCGAAGCGCGGCATGAGCCAGCCGACCAGGTCGGGATCGAACTGCGGCAGGAGCCGCGGCGCGCGCTGCAGAATGGCGACCTCCGCGCCGGCGCGCGCCGCCAGGTGCGAGAACTCGGCCGCGACATAACCGCCGCCGATCAGCACGATCCGGCGTGGCAAAGCCGGCAGCTCCAGGAAGTCGTCGCTGGTGCTGACCAGCTCTTCCCCTGGGATGCCCAGCGGGACCGGACGGGCGCCGGTGGCGATCAGCACGTGTCGGGCCTGCAAGGCGCGGCCGTCCACCTCGATCGCGTCCGGGCCGGTGAAGCGGGCAAGCCCGTGGAACGCGTCGACGCCCAGTTCGGCGTAGCGCTGCTCCTGCTTGGCTGGGATCGGATCGGTGAACGTCCGCTTGAAGGCCATAAGGCCGGGCCAGTCGATCCCCAGGGCGCCTTCCACGCCGTGCCCGGCCATGCGCCTGGCCGCGTCGATGGCTTCTTCGCCGCTCACCAGCATCTTCTTGGGGTCGCAGCCGCGCAACGCGCAGGTGCCGCCGAATGGCCGGTGATCCATCACGGCGACGGACCAGCCGGCGGCGCGGACCTTCGCCACGGCGACCTGGGCCGCCGTGCCGCTGCCGATGACGATCAGGTCGTAGGAATCCATGAGGGCCACTCCATCCGCATCGGCGCAAAGATCGCGACGCCAACCTCCAGCGCTTCGGCCAGGCTGAGGCGCGCGCCCTCCTGGCGAGCGGCCGGGCTGTTTGCGCGCCAGGTCTCCAGGTGAGCGTCATCGCAGAAGAAAGCCTGCACGGTGCAGAGCGAAGACGCCGCACAGCCGGCGGCGTAGCGATGGCCGGACCAGACAGCGATCCCCGACGGCTCGACCTGATCCAGCTCGCGGCCGTAGCGCCGCGTGCGGATAGTGAGCGGACGCGCGCACTGACGGCACGCCGAGCGGATGGCGACATCGCGCTCCAGCATCGCGCCGATGCCGAGCGCGTCGATGGCGCACATGGCGCCCACCGTGAGCCCGCGTGCGTCCACGTGATGCTCAGTCTGACCATCGGTGAACGGATAGGCGCCGCTGATCTGGCCGGCAGCGTCGAGAACGAGGAGATCGCGCCCCGCCATGCGCCGCAGCACGCCGTCAGCTTCATCGCGGGTGAGCCCGGCCGCTGCGGCCACATCCGCCGTCGCTGGCGCGTGCCCGCTTGCGGCGTAGCCGCTCAGAACGATGCCATGGATTCGGCTCTCTGTTTCATCCAGCCCATCCCACTTGGGGCCGATGAAGGCCTCGACGATGGCCGTCAGGGCGTTGTGGGCCTCCGGCGTCGTGACCGCGCGCCAGTCTGGTATGATCATGCCGCCTGGAAACTCGACGGCGGGCCATCCGGCAGATTCAGCGCGTAAAGTCGGCGTTATCATCATGCGCGCCCTGTTCGCGGTCCCAAGTGAACTTTCAGCCGGCGCAGCAGGAGAGCTGCGTCACATCCTTGGAGAAGGTCTGGGCCGCGAGCTTCAGGCCTTCCACCATGGTCAGGTAGGGGAACAGTTGGTCGCCCAGCTCGCCGACGGTCATGCGCGCCCGGATGGCGAGCGCCGCCGTCTGGATGATCTCGCCCGCCTCCGGCGTCACCGCCTGCACGCCGATGAGCCGGCCGCTGCCGGCTTCCGCGACCAGCTTGATGAAGCCGCGGGTGTCGAAGTTGGCGAGCGCGCGCGGGACGTTGTCCAGGGTCAGGAGCCGGCTGTCGGTCTCGATCCCGGCGTGGTGGGCCTCCGCTTCGCTCAGCCCGACCGTGGCGACCTGCGGATCGCTGAACACGACCGCCGGCATGGTCGTCAGGTCGAGGACGGCTTCGCCGCCGGTCATGTTGATCGCCGCCCGGGTTCCCGCCGCCGCCGCGACATAGACGAACTGCGGCTGGTCGGTGCAGTCGCCGGCGGCGTAGATGTGCGGCGCGCTGGTGCGCATGGCCTTGTCGATGACGACGCCGCCCTGCGCGTCGACGGCGACGCCCGCCGCCTCCAGCGCGAGCGCCTGGGTGTTGGGCGTTCGGCCCGTCGCGACGAGCAGCTTGTCCACGCTTAGGTCGCCCTGGCCGGTGGCGAGCACGAACTCGCCGTCGGCGTAGGCTACCTTGCTGGCCTGGGTGTGCTCCAGCACCTCGATGCCCTCGGCGCGGAAGGCAGCCGTGACCGCCTCGCCGATGGCCGGGTCCTCACGGAAGAACAGGGTGCTGCGCGCCAGGATCGTGACCTTGCTGCCAAGCCGGGCGAAGGCCTGGGCCAATTCGACTGCGACGACCGACGAGCCGATCACCGCCAGCCGCGGCGGGATCGTCTCGCTCTCAAGGGCCTCTTTCGAGGTCCAGTAGGGCGTGCCTTGCAAGCCGGGAACAGGCGGGCCGGCCGGGCTGGCGCCGGTCGCGATCAGGCAGCGGTCGAAGGCCACGTGATGCTCAGCGCCTTCGGCCTGCCGCACGAGGAGGCTGTGGGCGTCCCCGAAGCGGGCCTCGCCGTGCAACACCGTGATGGCCGGCGTGTCGGCCAGGATGTTCTCGTACTTCGCGTGGCGTAGCTCATCGACGCGGGCCTGCTGCTGGGCCAGCAGTCGCTCGCGCAGGATCGCAGGCGTGCAGGCCCCGATCCCGTCGTCGAACGGGCTCTCGCGGCGCAGGTGCGCGATATGCGCGGCGCGGATCATGATCTTCGACGGCACGCAGCCGACGTTGACGCAGGTTCCGCCGATGACGCCGCGCTCGATGAGCGTGACCCGCGCGCCCTGCTCGACGGCCCGTAGCGCCGCCGCCATCGCCGCGCCGCCGCTGCCGATGACCGCGACGTGCAGCGGGACGCCGCCGGCGCCGCGTTGCACATCGGCCGCCAGGAAGCCTGGCGCCTTGTCGAGGACACCCGCGGGCGGGGCGCCAGCGTCGGCGACCGAGGCGCGATAGCCGAGTGTCGCGACGGTGGCCGCCAGGGCCTCGGAGCTCACCCGCGCATCGGCCGCGATCTCCGCGCGGGCCTTCGGATAGGAGACGGCGGCCGAGCGCACGCCGGGGACGCGCTCCAGCGCCTCCCTCACGTGCGTGGCGCACGAGTCGCAGGTCATTTCGTCAATGCGCAGGGCGATCGCGGCGGTCACGGGTGCAGGCTCCTCAGCGCTTGACGGTGGAGGGGTAGCCCGCCCCCGCCGTCGCGTTGGTCAGGGCGGCGGCCGTGGTCTTGGCGTCATCGTAGGTGACGACGGCCTCGCGCCTTTCGAAGCTGACGTCGGTTTTCTCGACGCCGGCGACCTTGGCGAGCGCCGTCTTGACGGTGATCGGGCACGCCGCGCAGGTCATGCCGGGCACCGCCAGGGTGACGGTCTTGGTCGCGGCCCACGCGGGCGTGCTGAGTGCGCCCATCAGGGCGATCAGGGAAACGAGTTTCTTCATGGGGATTTCCTTTCAGTAGAACAGGGGCAGGACGTAGGGGAACGCCAGCGCGACAAGTACGAGCGCCGCGACGGCCGAGAAGATGACCTTGTAGGTGGTCCTGACCTTGGGCACGGCGCAGACCTCGCCAGGCTCGCAGGCGCGAACCGGGCGGAAGATGCGGCGGTAGGCGAAGGCCATGGCGACCAGCGCCGCGCTGATGAACAGCGGCCGGTACGGTTCCAGCACGGTCAGATTGCCGATCCAGGCGCCGCTGAACCCGAGGCCGACCAGGATCAGCGGGCCGAGGCAACAGGTCGAGGCCAGGATGGCGGCCAAGCCTCCGAGCGCCAACGCGCCCCGGCTGTCTTTGGATTCCGACAAGAGGATTCTCCTTCCGATCAACCCCGCCATGACACTAGGAAACCACCCCTTCGCGGGGCGTCGCGCGCGCGATGCGCGGCGGCGCGGCCAGATCCCAGATCGCGACGACCACCATCAAGGTCAGGCCGGGATAGAGGAGCCACGCGGTCGGCCAGCCGCGAGTCGCCATGAGCACAGCCGCCGCAAGCACCAAAATCGGCCCGATGACGCTCAACGCCATTCGCCCCCACCGTCGATGACGAAGCCCGCCGACCGTGTTGGCGATGAGGGCGATCACGGCGAACAGCGGCAGGAGGTAACGAATGAAGACGCCTTCGTACTGGCTCAGAAAGCCGAGACCCAGCGCGGCGCCAAGACTCGCGAGAGCCGGGAAGCAAGCCGCGCACCCCATAGCGGTGACGATCGAGCCGATGACGCCCGCCTTGTCGGCCGCGCGGGTGAGAGGATTCTGGATGGGCATCGGCATGGCCTCGGCGACTTCGGTGGAACCGTCAGAGCGACGCTGCGGTCATCACCGCAGCTTGCCGTGAGAGCTGAGGATCGTTAGATACGATCTGTAGCGACTACAGAGTCAAGCCCAGAAATCGAGAAGCGGAAAGCAGCATGGCGGATACCGCGATCCAGATCGGCGAACTGTCCCGGCGCACGGGCTGCAACATCGAGACGATCCGCTACTACGAGCGGATCGGCCTGATGCCCGCGCCGCCCCGGCGAGGCCGCTACCGCAGTTATGGCGCTGCCGACGTCGGCCGGCTGGGCTTCGTGCGCCGCGCCCGCGAATTGGGCTTCACCCTGGACGAGGTCCGTGCGCTGCTCGGGCTTGCGGCCGGCGGCGGGGCTTCGTGCGCCGAGGTGCGGGTCCTGGCGGCGGCGCACCTCGGGGATGTGAGAGCTCGCATCGCCGACCTAAGGCGGATGGAGCGGGTCCTGGCCGACTCCGTGCGGGCCTGCGACGCCGGGCAGGATCCAGGCTGCCCCCTAATTGACGCGCTCTATGCGGAGCCGCGCCTCCCGCAGACTGCTCGTTAGGGATTTCGACCACCGAGAGGAGCGAAGCGCCCGACGGTCGTTGTTATCACTCACCGACCAGGGGGAAGGGCTTTCCCCTCCAGGCCTTCCAGATCGCGGCCCAGTTACTTCCAATTAGCGGACCATTGACTCCCAATCAGCCGACACCGATAGTTCCAATCTTCCGGATTCGGAGATGGCATGTTCGAGCGGTTTGTGGAGCGACGGGCGGAGGAAGCCCTTTCTGATACGCCGGTGGTCCTGATCGTAGGCCCGCGCCGTGCCGGCAAGACCACGCTTGTCCGAAAAATGGGAGAAGCCGGGCGGACCTATATCACGCTCGACGATCAAACGGTCCTCGAGGCCGCCCAATCTGATCCCGCCGGCTTCATTCGCGGTCTCGACCGGGCCATCATCGACGAAATCCAGCGCGCTCCTGACCTGCTGCTGGCCATCAAGAAGACGGTCGACGAGGACTATCGACCAGGTCGCTTCCTGCTGACCGGCTCGGCGAATGTCCTGACCTTGCCGCGAGTCGCCGACAGTCTGGCCGGTCGGATGGAGACCATCCAGATGCTGCCGCTCGCAAGGGCTGAGGTCGAAGGCCGGACGCCGACTTTCCTAGATCACCTCTTCAAAGGAAAGCTCCGGAGTCAGCGGGACGCAATCCTGGGCGATGATCTTGTCCAGATTGTCCTGCTTGGCGGTTTCCCCGAAGCGATCAGTCGCGACAGCGAGCGCCGGCGGCAGGACTGGTCGAGGTCCTATCTCACGTCGGTGCTGACGCGCGATCTGCGGGATATCGCTGACGTCGAGAAGCTGACGGAACTTCCGAAATTCGTAAGGCTGTTGGCCGAGCACTCAGGCCAGTTGGTCAACTATTCGCAGTTCGGCGCCGGCATCAACGTCAGTCACAAGACGGGGCAGCGTTATGTCGGGCTGCTTGAGCAGGTGTTCCTGATCGCGACGGTGCAGCCGTGGTTCACCAATGCGCTGAAGCGCATCGTCAAGACGCCGAAACTGCACTTTCTCGATTCAGGTCTGCTGGCAACCGTGCGCGGGCTGTCCTTCGACAGAGTCAAGGCGGATCGCGGCAGGTTCGGCGCGCTGCTCGAAAGCTTCGTGTTTTCCGAGGTGCTGAAGCTCATGACGGCCTCGGACCTGCGGCTGACGCCCCATCATTTCCGGGATCGGGACATGCGCGAGGTAGACATCGTGCTGGAGCGCGATGACGGGATGATCGCGGGCATCGAGGTCAAGGCGAGCGCCACGGTCAAGGCTGGCGATTTCGGCGGCCTTCGGGCCTTGGCCGAGGCGTGCGGAGACCGCTTTGCCTTCGGCGTCGTCCTTTACGACAGCGCCGACGTCGTGCCGTTCGGCGACAGGCTGGCGGCGGCGCCATTGTCGAGTCTTTGGAATGGAGCGCCGCGGACGAACAAGGCGGACAAATCAAGATAGCCGCCGGGAAAGGGGAAACGATGCTCAGCAGAGGGTCAGAATGGCGGAGATGGGAACCGCATATCCACGCGCCAGGCACGGTCATGAACAATCAGTTCAGCGGCCCGAACGCTTGGGGCGATTATCTGACCGCGCTTGAGCAGGCCACGCCGGTCATCGAGGCCATCGCCGTCACGGACTACTATGTGACCGATACTTACGAGGAGGTGCTGCGGCACAAGGCGACCGGCCGTCTGCCCAGCACCAAGCTGGTCTTTCCCAACGTGGAACTCCGGCTCGACGTTGCGACGGCGAAAGGCGGCTTCGTCAACCTCCACCTGTTCGTCAGCCCGGAGGACCCGCAGCATCTCGACGAGCTGCGGCGTCTGCTGTCGCGCTTGCAGTTCAACGTCATGCAGGATCGTTTCGATTGCACGCGGGCCGATCTCATCCGGCTCGGCAAGAAGGCCGATCCCAACATCACGGACGAGCGCGCCGCACTGGCCTATGGGGCCAACCAGTTCAAGGTCAATTTCCAGAAGCTCCGCGAGGTATTCTCCGAAAGCGGATGGGCGAAGAAGAACATCCTGATCGCGGTGGCTGGCGGCGCGACCGACGGCACGTCGGGCGTGCGAGAAGCTGCGGATCAGACGATCCGGCGCGAGATCGAGGGCTTCGCCCATGTGATCTTCGCGGGCAGCCCGGCGCAGCGTGAGTTCTGGTTGGGTCAGAAAGACCTCGGCCCCGACGAAATCCGCACCCGCTACGGCGGCCTGAAGCCCTGCCTGCACGGGAGCGACGCGCACAAGCTCGACGACGTGGCGTCGCCCTTCGGAAATCGCTTCTCGTGGATCAAAGGCGGGCTCGAATTCGACGCGCTCCGCCAGGCGTGCATCGATCCCGAGGGGCGCGCCTATGTCGGCGAGCAGCCGCCGGGCTCGGCGATGCCATCACAGGTCATCTCGCACGTCCGGATCGGCGATGCAGATTGGGCCACGACGCCCGACGTCCCCCTCAATCATGGCCTCGTCGCCATCATCGGTGCGCGCGGATCGGGAAAGACAGCCTTGGCCGACGTGATCGCGGCCGGCTGCGACGCGATTTCGCCGTCCGGCTGGAACGCCGATGAAAACATCAGCCCGTCGTTCCTGGCCCGGGCGCGGAGGTTGATCGGCGACGCATCGACGACGCTAACCTGGGGCGGCGGCGCGACAGCCACGCGCGCACTGGATGGCAACGACGCCAACGGCCATATGACCTTTCCGCGCGCCCGGTATCTCTCCCAGCAATTCGTCGAGGAGCTTTGCTCGGCCAAGGGCGTCTCCGACGGCCTGGTTGACGAGATCGAGCGCGTGATCTTCGAGTCGCATTCGCAGGACGATCGCGAATGGGCGCTCGATTTCGCCGAACTGCGCGACCAGCAAACCGCGCGATTCCAGCAGGCGCGCGAGCGCGAGGCCGAGGCGATCGCCGACATATCGGACCGCATCGCCACCGAGTTTGAGAAAGAAAGCCTCATCGCTACGCTGACTAACCAGGTCGCGCAGAAGAAGAAGCAGATCGCGGATTACACAGCCGATCGCGCCAAGCTGGTCGTCAAGGGCACCGAGGCGCAGGTGGCCCGGCACACCCAGCTCAGCGGGGCGGCCCAGAAGCTTCGCAACTCGATCCAGGCCTTCAGCAATCAGCGCCGCACCTTTGCCGCCCTTCAGGACGAGGTTCGCAGCATGCGCGCGACGGGCGCGCCAGAGTTGTTGCGCCAAGCTCAGGCGCGGCACACCAATAGCGGGCTTGACGCCAAACAGTGGGACGATTTCCTGCTGATCTACAAGGGCGACGTAGACAAGAGCCTGACAGCCTACATGGCGTGGGCCGATGGCGAGGTCCGCAAGCTCAACGGGGTTCCGCCCCCGCCCGGAGACCCGAACGTCGCCCTGGTCGCCGACACCGCTGATCTTTCGACGCTTCCGCTCGCCCCAATCGCGGCCGAGATGACACGCCTTGAGACGTTGTTCAGCGCCGACAAGCTGGTTCGCGATCAGTACGCGGCGCTGACCGGCCGCATCGCGCAGGAGAATTCCGCGCTCCAGACCCTCGAAGCCCGGCTCACCGACGCGCAAGGCGCGGCAGCGCGCCGGAAAGACCTTCAGACCGAGCGCGACGACACCTACGGCCGGGTCTTCGAGGCCATCATCAACGAACAGAACGCCCTAGCCGGCCTCTATGCCCCGCTGATGGCGCGGCTTGCAGCGTCATCGGGCACGCTCAAGAAGCTGAGTTTCTCGGTTCGCCGGATCGCCGACGTTGCCGAATGGGGCTCGTTCGCGGAGGAAAAACTCATCGACAGACGCGACTCCGGCCCCTTTCACGGCCGGGGCTCGCTGATCGCGGTCGCATCGCAGGCGTTCAAGCTGGCCTGGGAGACGGGATCGGCGGCCGACGTCCAAGCGGCAATGACGGCCTTCATGGCGCGATACTTGAGAGACCTGCTGTCACATGCGCCCTTTGCGCCGACACAACACGCCGAATTCCGGGCTTGGTTGAAACGGTTCGCACATTGGCTTTTCGGCACTGACCACATCACCGTCCGGTACGAGATCTCCTATGATGGGGTCGACATCCGAAAGCTGTCGCCCGGCACGCGCGGCATCGTGTTGTTGCTGCTCTATCTCGCCCTCGACGATTCCGACGATCGCCCGCTGATCATCGATCAGCCCGAAGAAAATCTCGATCCCAAATCGGTGTTCGACGAGCTGGTGGCGCTGTTTGTCGCGGCCAAGGCGAAGCGCCAGGTAATCATGGTCACGCACAACGCCAACCTCGTCATCAACACCGATGCGGACCAGATCATCGTCGCATCGGCGGGTCCGCATCCTTCGGGCGGCTTGCCGCCGATCACCTATGTGTCGGGCGGTCTTGAGAGCGCGGAAATTCGCAAGGCGGTGTGCGACATTCTGGAGGGCGGCGAGGCTGCCTTCCGGGAGCGTGCCCGCAGGCTGCGGGTCCGGTTGGAGAGGTGAATGAGTCTAATCTAATCGGCAAGGGAGCGTCGCGTGGGGCTATATAAAAAGTGGTGCGAAGCCACGAAAGAAAAGGACAAGCGGAAGCGCTATTGGACGTATGTCGAAAAGGACGGCGGTCGCGATGAGATTCGCGATGACCTCGCCGAGACCATCCGATCGCATTACGACCGACTCGACCGCATTGCCGAAGACGTGGACCGGCTCGGATACAAGGTCGCGGCCGCGATTCTCAGTGAAGCGATGCCGCAAACCGCCAAAGGCCGGTCCGGCGATCTCGGCGAGATTCTCGCGACGGAGCTAGTCGAGGAAGAGATCGGTCTACGCGTCCCCGTGCGCCGTCTCCGCTATAAGGACGGCCGCAACATGGCCATGCGCGGCGATGACTTCATCGGCGCCGGGTACGATGGGGCCGGCGAGAAGCTCTGGCTTCTGAAAGGCGAAGCCAAGAGCAACAAGGCACTCGGCAAAGCCACGGTCACGAGCGCTCGCAAGGTACTGAACCGCGACAGCGGCCGTTGCACGCCCGACTCCCTGCTGTTCGTCGCCAACCGCCTGTTGGAGAGCGCCGATCCGGACGACAACGCGCTGGGCCGCAGCCTCCGTGACGAAGTGGGCCTGAAATCCCTTCGCGCCGATCGCATCGACCACATGCTCTTCACCGTGTCGGGCAACGGCCCCCACGCTTCACTGAAGGAGGCCCTCGACGGCACGGGGACCAATCGGGACCACTACGTCGTGAACATCCACGTCGAGGATCACCAGGACTTCATCGCGGCCATGTACCAGGAGGCGGAAGACCTTGGAGACGATTGACGAACTGACCGCATTTCTGGCGACCGCGACCGTCGACGGTATCCTTGGGCGCCTCCTCTATCGCGGCGCGGCTTGGTCGCTGATGCGCGAGGAGGGCGTCCTGCCGCCGAATGCGCCGCCTCTCGGCGCGACAATCGAAACCGATCTTGCCGAACATGGCTTCGCCCTATTGCGGGGCGGGATGGCCCTCCGTGCTCAAGCTGGCGCTTCGGATCTGACCAGCAAGGCGTTCGAGCGCGCTGCCAACGCCTTCGAAGCCCTGGTGCGCAATGGTGATCCAGAATCGCCTGATCGCGGCTTCCGTCGTACCATCGCTGCCGCCGCCTATCACCTCGCCGGCTTCTCAGCCGTCGCCTATTCGCTCTTCAACGAGACTGCGGACGACCTCAATGCCTCGCCGGGCGAAGCGGCGATTCGACACCTGATCCTGCGCGATCTCGGCCAGTTGCGTGGCTTCGTTCGCGATTGGTTGGACGACGGGGCTCATGGTGATGAGCAGGTCGCCGAGGCGCTACGGGGCGAAGAACCAGACATCGACGAGGTGCTATCGACCATCCTCAACACGACGATCTGCCGGGCCCTTGCGCATTTTGACTTCGCGCTCGAGACGGGCGAGCCCGAGCCGATCGATAGCGCACGCGCGTTGCTCACCACCGCGGTCAGCCTGGCGGACAATGCGGAGAATGTACCGCTGTGGTGGATGTCGAATCTCTGCCGGCACCTGATCGACGACCTCTGGCAGCATTCGCTGCACCAGACCCTGCCGACGGAGCCGCCAGCGGGGACGGAGGAAAAATACCCGGACCTGCGCCGGCTCTTCATCTCGTCGCTCTACGCGCGAAAAACTTCCGAGGTGGAGCTATGGCCATCGCAGCGCGAAGCGGCCCAGCGTTCCACGGACGTCACTGACGATCTGGTCGTCGCTTTGCCGACCAGCGCCGGCAAGACGCGGGTGGCCGAGATCGCCGCGCTGATGACGCTGTCGTCGGAGCGCAGGGTGCTGATTGTGACGCCGCTGCGCGCCCTGTCGGCCCAGACCGAGCGGTCCTTCAGAAAGACCTTCGCGCCCCTCGGATTCAGCGTCTCGTCCCTTTACGGCGCCAGCGGTCTTTCAGCTGGCGACGAAGACGCCTTGCGCACCCGCGAGATCATCATCGCGACACCCGAGAAGCTCGACTTCGCGCTGCGAAGCGATCCGTCGCTGATCGATGATGTCGGCCTGATCGTCCTCGACGAAGGCCACATGATCGGCCCGAGCGAGCGCGAAATCCGTTACGAGACGCTCGTGCAGCGCCTACTTCGGCGCCCGGACGCGAGCGAACGTCGGATCGTCTGCCTCTCCGCCATCCTGCCGAGCGGCGATGAGCTGGACGATCTCACCGCCTGGATACGCTCCGACGAACCGGGCGAGCCGGTGCGCTCCGACTGGCGCCCGACACGGCAGCGGTTCGGCGCGCTCTCCTGGCGAGGCAAGGACGCATTGCTCCGGCTCGACCTCGACGACGATGGGCCCTTCCTCGACAAATTCGTCGTGCAGAAACCAGCGCGCGGGAAGGAGAAGAAGCCCTATCCGCGCAAGAACTCGCACCTCGCCTTGTTCGCGGCGTGGGAATTCGCAGGCCAGGGCAAGCGGACCCTGATCTTCTCCACCCAGGCGAATTGGGTCGAGAGCTACGGCAAGCAGGTCGTGGACCTCTGCAAGCGTGGCTATCTGGATTCGCTGCTGGAAGACGAAGCGTCGATCGCGCGCGCCATGGAGGTGGGCAAGGAATGGTTGGGCGAAGACCATCCCGCTGTCGCTTGCCTGAAGGCGGGCGTCGCCATCCACCATGGCCGGCTGCCAAACCCGTTCTTGCGTGAACTGGAAGCCCTTCTGTCCGACGGTGTCCTGAAGGTCATCGTCGCATCGCCGACGCTGTCGCAGGGCCTCAATCTCAACGCCGCCGTCCTGTTGGTGCCAGCGCTGTATCGGGCGTCCGAGAAGATCAAAGGCGAGGAGTTCGCGAACGTCGCCGGCCGCGCGGGCCGCGCTTTCGTAGATGTCGAAGGCCTCATCGTCCATGTCATGTTCGATAAGATTGATTGGCGAAAGAAGGAGTGGCGAAAGCTGGTCGCCTCCGCCAAGGCCCGCACATTAAAGAGCGGCCTCATCCAGATCGTGGCCGAGATCCTTGAGCGCCTGTCCCGCGAAGGCGTCCTAGATCGCGACGATGCCTGGGAATATCTCGCCAATGCCCGTGAAGCCTGGAGATCGCCCGAGGAGGAAGCCGCGGTCGCCGAGCGCCTGGCGGCAGGGGCGGAATATGATGTCGATGGCGACGACGATGAAGACGGCGGCGATGATGAGGAAGAGACGATTGACGAGGAGCCGCTTTCGCAAATCGTCGAACGCCTTGATGCGACCGTGTTCGGGCTGATCGAAGCACTCGATTCCGATCGCGCCGACCTGCCGAGGCTATTGGATGAGGCCCTCATGGGATCGCTCTGGGCTCGACAGATCGCCCGCGAAGACGAGGACGTCGCCCCGCTGCACAAGAAAGTGTTCGAGGCGCGCGCCGATCTCATTTGGAAGACCACTACGGCGCAGGCGCGGCGGGGACATTTCGCCATGGGTGTCGGGCTTGAGGCTGGCCTCACCATCGACGCCATGGCCGACGAGCTGGCCGAACTCCTTGATCGTGCCGACGCCGCAGCGCTAAGCGGTGACATCGACGAACTTGTCGACGCTCTCGGTGGTCTCGGCGAACGCCTTCTGTTTATGCGGCCCTTCATCCCCGACAAGGCGAACGCGCTGCCGGCGAATTGGAAGGCCATCCTGCGCAGTTGGGTGTCTGGCGAGGACGTCGCCAAGATCGGGCCGCAGAACATGCGCGCGGTAGAAGACGCCTTCACCTATCGTTTGGTCTGGGCGTTGGAAGCCGTCCGTACACGCCGCATGTCCCTCGGCTGGTCGCCGGAGACGGTGGCGGGCGGCGGCGCAGCAGCGGTCGAAACCGGCGTCCCGCAATTCATGATGTCGATGCTGATCCGTGCGGGCCTTCCGTCACGGCGGGCGGCCATGGCGGCGATCGAGGATGCCAAGCCTGTCTTCGTCACGCCCGCCGAAATGCGGGCCTGGCTCGAATCCGACGAGATCACGGCCTACACCGACGCCGGCGACTGGCCCACGCCCGACACTGCTGCACTATGGGCTCGCTTCCGCACCGAAGCCCTCAGCGGCGGCATCCAGAAGTGGTCGGTCGAACACTATAAGCGCCTGCTCGACATCGCCGCCGCCCCGCCTGCCGGCCTCTATCGGATCGTCACCGACGAAGGAGACGGGCGGACCTGGTTAGCGACGCCCGACTACCAGCGGGTCGCCGCATTCAAGAAGTCGGCTGTCGATCCCAAGCCCAGCCTCTTCTCGGGCAGATTGGCCGGCAACACCAGGCTGGTGGAAGCCTTGCGCGTCGGCCGCGGAAAACTGCGCTGGCCGCAGGCCGATGCGTAACGGAGAGCGTTAGCCATGCTCTATGCCTGGGTCGGCAACCAGAAGCGCGCGCCCATCGCAAAGGGAGAGCGCACGACTTGCCTCGATTGCGGTGGTCTGCTCACCGCTGTCATGCCGGTCGAGAACACGCCCCACTGGCGGCATAAGGCCGGCGATTGCGACCCCTGGAGCGAGCCCGAGGGACCCTGGCATCTCGGCTGGAAAGAACTGTTCGACATGTCGTGTCGCGAGATTGGTTTGCGCGATCTGATGACTGGGGAGTTTCATCGCGCTGACGTCCTGGTGGGCAGTGGCACCCCTATGGCCACCGTGCTGGAGTTGCAGCACTCCTCGATCAGCGAGGACGAACGCAACGCGCGGGAGGCCTTCTATCGGCGCGAGCATCGGATGTTCTGGCTGGTCCACGTCCACAGCGAAAGCTCGTTCCTGGGGACCTACTTCAGCATGTCGCTCGATTTCAAATCCCGCGTCGTCAATCTCGACGGCAAGGAATTCGCGATCATGCGGTGGATGGGGCCAAACAAGCAGTTCATTGAGAAGTGGAAGCGCGCCGCTGCCCACGTCTTCTTCAATGCGGGTCCATACATCTTCTACCTCGCCGGCCCCGGCGCAACGACCCGCCTTGGGGGCCCTTTGAAGCGCGGCGAATTTGCCCTCTGCGCGCTCACTCGCGATGAGTTTGTGCGAGCCGTTCGAGGCGAGGATCTTCGATCAGCGTAGCGTGCCGGTCAGAGCTACGACGGAAATACGTGATCGATCCATGAAGCGCAGGCAGCCACGACCTCGAGTGCCATTCCCGGCGAGTGGATGTCGGACGTGCCATGAGACAATCCATTTCGTAGAGCGATCAGAGCCTCGATAGGGTCGGAGACCACTGTGGGACCGGGCACGGAGCGCCGGTAGGATGCCAGCCTTCCTCGCCCGATCGACGAGATTGCGCAGTGTGCCACGCGCGGCGCCCCCATGGCCGTTGAGGCGATGTTTCAACGCCAACTCGAACGCGCCGAAAGCCTGGACCTCACCGACAACGAACAGATCATAGTCGAAAAACGCGTAGATGACGGTGTTCCGAGCGCGGTCGAAGGCCGCGCCTACCTCGTCCGGTACGGCGTCGCTGAGACTGATGCCCGCGATCGCTCCATGATGATCGGCAAGCGTCATTCGCCGGGCGATGCCACCTTGAACGACGCAAAGATCGGCGAAGCGGGGATCAGGCTTCAGAATGTCATCGAGAGACTTAAAGGGCATTCGCTGATCCGACCTTCGCGCCGTTTGGCGACGCGCCCAACTCCTATGCGGCCAGCGGAACATCCGCTTCCGGCTCTTTGGCTGGATCGGCGATAGCCTTGATCAAGAAGCGATCGAGCGCGGCTCGCCGTGAATCCCGGTCCAGGGCATAAGCCGTCTGTTTGAATTCAATGCCATCAAGCAAACCCTGAATATAGCCCGAGATCGTATCGGCCGCCATGATCAGGGCGGTGTCGAGCGTGTGGATATACTTGCTGGTGACCGAGCCCTTGGCGTGGCCGACCAAGGCCGCGATGGTCACTTCGGTGAAGCCAAGGTCGTTGGCGATGCTCGCGAAGCTGTGGCGGAGCACATGCGGCGTCACGTCGGAAAGGGCTGAATCCTTGAAGAGCTGCTCCCAATGGTTCGGGAAACTGCCGAAGGCATTGTCCTCGCCCCGGCCAGGGAAAACGTATGTACCGACATCCTCGGCGTGTCGTTGTTCCAGATACTCGACGACCGGCAAGCCGATCGGTCGGATGGATTCGCCCTCCTTGCTGTCCATTAGCCGCAGGCAGCTCGCCTCTGTGTCCGCCTCGATCCACTTCAGGCCGATCATTTCGCCACGACGGCAGCCGGTCAGCGCGATCTGGCGGATGATATCCACCGTCATCGCATACTTCTCCTCCTGGGCGGCCTTGCGCAGCATTTCACCCAGCGTCCGATATTCCGCTTCCGACAATCGGCGCTGCCGCACGTTGTCCTTCGGCTTGCGGAGACCGTGTGCGGGATTGGATGTGATGATGCCGGCTTCGACGGCGTAGGTGAGAATGCCGCCGAGGAGACCGACCGTTCGCGTCGCCGTTCCGGCCCCACCGCGGACGATGGCCTTGCCGCGCAGCTTCTTCGTCTTGACCGAGACTCGCGTCTTGCCGGCCATGATATCCTTCAGGGCCTTGTTGATGTCCGCCTTGGTCAGGTCCTTCACGCGGCGCGTTCCCAGGAGCGGGATGATGTGCCGCTCGATACGCCCGGTGTCCGTGACGATTGTCGTCGGCTTCTTGGGCCGCCCACCTTTCCCCAGGATTAGGCCAGCGTTCAGGTCATTGAGGTAGAGTGTGCAGAGCTCCTTGACCGTGATGGCTTTATGATCGAGCTGTCGCTCTTCGGCGGGATTGTCCCCCTGGGCAACGCGGCCCAACTGGACTTTCGCCTCCTGGCGAGCGCCTTCGGCGGTCCAAACGCCATGCAAGCCGATCGTGTAGCGGCGCGAGCGGCCCAATGCCCGATATTGAAGGACGTAGCTGCGCTTGCCAGACGTGAAGACGCGGAGGCCGAAACCTGGTAGCTCGTCATCCCAGACGACGTAGTCCTTCTCGCGGGGCTCGGCTGCGTCGACCAGCCGTTTCGTGAGCTTAGCCATGGGAACTCTCCCGTCCAAACTCCCATTCTCGCGTAAGCACCACGTAAGCAGGCGGACGCAAATCGGAGCGTGTTCGAGGGTACGTCAGGCGAGCCGAAAATTCAAATTGTTTAGTGATTACAGTAGCATAGCGCATTGGAGCGAAACCCATCGCAGTTGGTCGAAGGGCAGGTTAAATTGCTCCGAAGGCAGAGGTCACAGGTTCGAATCCTGTCGGGTGCGCCAACAATTTCAATAACTTACGACGAAGCTATACGTTCGTCTTTATTGCCAGCAATCACATAGCAAGCACCAAACGTTTTGTTAAGGCTATCTTGGTCCCGGCAGGAGCTTGCCTCATGCTTCGCGAACGCCCTAGCAAAAGGGCAACCGGTCATACGCCCAAATCGGAAGAGTTTGTCACCGGAAGTATCTGGCATCCCATAGTCGATTTTGAAAGAAGCTGCCTGAGGGTTTGCAAAGGCACCGGCTTGGATGGAAACAGCTTCAGCAAAGCTCGGGTACAAGTTCACCATCTCAAGGTCGACTCCGGGGAAAAGAGTGTGACATGTCAAGTGCACCCCTTGTCCGAGGCTGTCCCGTAACAAGAGACAGGTCGCCTCTCCCCGCATGCACTTAAGATAATGCGCACTTAATAAACGACAAAGATGCCTCTGGGCGCCGGGCTATACCAGGGAGCGTGCAACAGGCGCGGGGCGATTTGGCGGCAGCAACATGCACGCCGGTCGTGTTCACCGCCACCGTAGAGTCCACGGTCTACCTACCTTTGTAGCACGCATTATGGCGATCAATCATGCCCCTGCTGATTGGCTCAGCTCTACCGCACTCCGGTTCGCCCTCACGTTGACCGCAATTGCGGTTGCTCTGCCTGGGCACTAACCGTTTGGCGTATTTCAGATAAATCTAATTCAGGATTTGATTTGGGAGAATTTAGGGACGAAATCGGCTGTTATGGCCGCGAAGTGCGTTGAAGCATTTAAGTGAGGGCCCTTCGTTGTTCCAGGTACTTGTGCTCATTTGTGCGCAGAGCATTTCGCCTGCCGATTGTCAGCCTTACACAGCGACTGATGTGATCGTTGGCCCGCAGGCGAACAGTGTCATGGAATGCGGTCTTTACGGCCAGTCTCTTGTGGCTTCCAGCGCTCACCTCGGACGATCACCGGGCGAATATGTCAAAATCAGGTGCGCCAGGCCGAGAGAGGTCGTGCGCGACCACACCCAGCGGCGTGGGTAATGTTCTGCCTATTCGGGTAAAGGGGAGGATTCCATGAAAGCTTCGTCGATTTGTTTCCCAGTAGCGGTCCTGCTGGTCCTCGTTGGCATGGCTTGGGGCATCGAGATGGCGATCTCGCAAGACCATTCGGCCATGCCGGCACATGCTCATTTGAACCTGCTCGGATGGGTCTCGCTGTTCCTCTTCGGGATTTTCTACCATCTACATCCGGAAATCGACCGGAGCCGCATTGCGAGCATCCAGGCCTATGTCTGGATCGTCGGGACGGTAGTCCTCGTGATCGGCGTGGGCATGGTCCATACCGGGCATGAAAGCGGCGATCCGATTGCCGCCGTCGGCTCGCTGATCGTGTTGCTGGGAATGTTGATGTTCGGCTGGATCGTGATCGGGCGGCAAAAGGGAGGACAGGCAGCAGGCAAGCGTCTGACGCCGGCCGAATAGTCCGCTGCTATCCTAATCCTGCGTTGGACTGAGACGTTTGGGAGGCGCATGATGAAGAACAAGACGACCGATAAGACCATGATAGATGCCTTTCACCCGGAAACGGCATCGGGCCATTCCATAGGAACCTTTGGGGCCGCCAGCTCGGGCGGCAGTCCGGCCGGTAGCGAACATGGTGATGGTGGCAGCATTGCCGCTGAGACCACCTATTTCACCGCCATATGCAATGGTTGCTCAGGCGATCCGACCACGGAGAGACCCGCTGCGCTGGAACAAGCCCGCCAGCACATGGTCGACTACCCGGGGCATTCGGCTTACGTCGAAGCGAAATCGGCACCTACGTCCTGACGCCGCCATCGCATGAGATTTAAGCTGCTTTCCGCAACTTCTCACGTTCGCTTTCCCGGCTGTCCTGGTGCCCGAACACAACTCGACGGCCGGGCTCTTTTATTCAAGCGGACGAGGACTACTGGCAAACGACCCGGGTTCGTCCATCAGTTGAATGAGTCCGATTGCAAAGGAAACTCCGGGGCGGCTCTGGCTTGTCCGGCTGTTTGGTAGCTTCGGTGACGGGCTTCTTTGCTTTGCGACGGGTTTTCGGTTTGACACGCTCTTGTGGGGCCTCCAGAGGCGGCGAAGGCAGGAACTCGACGGTAGGTTCAACTGGCCGCAATTCCCGGTTCTTGCGAATGGACATTCTGGGTATCCAGCCCTGACGCGAAACCGTCATCACATATTTTGGCTCAACAGTGCCGTCATCTGTTCGCGCGCACGAGCATAATGCGACCATGGCCACGATGGCGCAGACAGATCGCGACATGTCATCGAGTCTCCGGTACCGACTAGCACGCGACAGGATAGGTCTCGTCGCGGGCAGAACGCTAGCAAGGAAGTTCAGGTTGACCAACACTGACCTTATCGCCCTGTAACACAGTTTGGCAAAATATGTTGGCGCCCCATGGGTTGTAAGTTGCTTTATTTCTCAATTTCTTGGTGCTCAAAAACAGGGCAAAATCCAGGAAAAATCCACGACCATCGCCAATCTCACCTACCCGCAGGAGATTGCTTTCGTCTCGGCGATCGTCGCCCTGGCGGCCCGCAACATGGCGCTGAAGCGGCTTTGCAGGCCGGCTACACCGATGATGAACGAGAGGCTGGGGATATAGCCGAGCCTGCTTTCTGCCCGCCGTATCAGGAGCGCCATTGCAGGCGAGACCCGTTCCCGTTTGAAGCCGCCGCGGCGGCTGCTTTCACGACCCTTATGAACGTCTGCATAAACGGTCGGTCCGAGTCGGCACGCATCACCGCCACCCAGGAAATCCTCAGCCGCGCGATCGGGCCGATACCAAGCCGTTCTGTTGCCATCACCGCGTGCATCAATTGAAGAGCTGCTGGGGCTGCTCGACAAGGCAACCGAAGAGAAGGTGCTTAACGGGGAGTATGAGGCGGGGTGGGGTAGCCGGGGCTGCGCCTCTCAGGACGGGTTGGGGCTTCTGGCTGGTGTGCCTCAAATACGCTCAGCGAACCTCTACATCGGTTTCCGGCTCGCCGCCTCGGCCGGTCGGATACGCAGCTCTCGCCAGAAGTACCGCCCGCCTCCGCCGCCAGCCCACAGCGCCCATAAGAAGCACCGTGGAGGTGGGAGCGGAGGGGTCAGTGGGCTGTCCTACGAAATCCCACACACCAAAGCCTATAAAACAACAGCCCATTAGGAAGAAAAGGGCGCAAGCCATAGCTGCGGACCGTTCATCGGGGCCGCTGCAAGGGCCTACACGATGAAGGGGCGCACGTCGTGCCGCCTCGTTCCAAACGCTCGGCTATCGCCGTCCGTCTGCATCGCCTCAGGGCGGTCCCGCATTGGAAGGCCGTGACCGGGACAACTGCCTGAGCCACACGTCATCTCGAAAGCGCAGTTCAAGAAATTAACCCGACATCACCAAACCAGCATATCAGGGTTCAAAGCTCGTAGATTGACCGTAGTATTGCAAGATGGCCTTTCGATCGGCATCAAGCGCCGGCGGGCCGCGCCGAACGGGCTGCATCATTCCGTTGATCTTAATCGGGCTAACGAAAGTGGACGTCTCTACGCCGCCCGGCATCTCCATCTGCTGCACCCAACCCTGCATTTCGACATGGGGATCCGATAGGATCTGGGAATAGGAGCTGATGGGCGCGCAAGGTACACCCACCGCCTCGAACATGGTAAGCAGATCGGCAGTGCTGTGCTGTATAAAGAAGGGGGCCAGCATCTCGGCGAGCCGCGCCTGGTTTAGGGCTCGGTCTCTGGTGGTTGCGAAACGTGGATCATCGACCAGATGTGGCATGCCGACCGTATCGCAGACTGCACGCCAGAGCCGATTATTGCCTGCCGCAACCACGAAATGGCCGTCGCTGGAGCGATAGGCCTGATAAGGCGCATTGCGCGGATGGGCGGAACCGAGCGCTTTGGGGTCCGCGCCGGTACCGAAATACTCGCTTGTCTGAAGCGCGGCGATACTGAGGCTGGTGCCTAGCATCGGCACGTCGATATGGCCGCCTGCACCACCAGCCCGCACGCGGGCGAGCATGCTGGCGATAGCGAAGGCAGCATAGAGGCCGGCCGAGAAGTCTGAAACCGGCACGCCGCATTTCACCGGGCCGCCGCCGGGCTCACCGGTGACGCTCATGATACCCGACATGGCCTGGATTGTGAGATCGAAACCGCCCTGCTGGGCACGCGGCCCCTCTTGGCCGAAGGCAGAGATGGAGCAGTAGACGAGCTGCGGCTGATCGCCTACGAAGCTTTCGTAATCGAGCCCCAGCCTGCGCATGACACCCGGGCGGTTGTTCTCGATCACCACATCAGCGGACCGTACGAGGTGACGGGCGAGATTGCGGCTCGCCGGGTCCTTCAGGTTGAGCGCAATGGACGACTTGTTACGATTCAGTGAGGCGAAGTTCTCGCTGAAACCTCCCCGGAGAGGCGGCCATTGACGCAGCGCGTCGCCCTCGGGCGACTCGATCTTGATGACTTCGGCGCCCATGTCGCCGAGCAACATGCCGCAGAACGGGCCGGCTGCCACGCTGCAGAACTCGATGACCGTCACCCCGGTGAGGGGCAGGGGATCTCTAATGGATTGCGCAGACTGCTCGGAACCGAGAGCCTGGCTGCCGAGCGGTCGATTCGAAATGTCGTTCATTGATACGGTCGCAGCGTAACGAACTTGGTGATTAGGTATGCTTCAAGCCCCTCGCTTCCACCTTCGCGGCCATAGCCGCTGTCCTTGACGCCGCCGAACGGTGTTTCTGCAGTGGCCAAGCCGAAATGATTGATAGTGATCATGCCGGCCTCGAGTTTCGCGCCGGCCCGGGCTGCACGACCGGCGTCCTTCGTCCAGGCATAAGCCGCAAGGCCATAGGATGTCGCGTTTGCGCGCCGCCAGGCTTCCTCCTCGTCGGAGAAACGGTTGACGAGCGCGATCGGTCCGAACGGCTCCTCCTGCATTACGCGAGCCTCGTCCGGCACATTGGAGAGAACGGTCGGCGCGAAGTAATTGCCGCGGTTGCCCATCCGCGCGCCGCCACAGTGCAGTTTCGCGCCCGCAGCGACGGCCTCCTGAACCAGGTTCTCCAGGAAATCGAGTCGTCGGCTCGTGGCCAGCGGTCCCATCTGGGTCGTCGGGTCCGAGCCGGGGCCGACCTTGAGGCCTTTGGCGTAGGACACGAACGTATCGAGGAAGGCCTCGTGCGCGGCACCCTGTACGAAGAAGCGGGTCGGCGAGATACAGACCTGGCCAGCGTTGCGATACTTGAACGTGGCGAATGCGGAGGCGGCCTTCACCGGATCGACGTCGTCGAAGATCACCGCGGGGCCATGGCCGCCGAGTTCCATCGTGCAGGGTTTCATATGCTGCGCCGCCATGGCCGCGAGATGCTTGCCGACCGGCACGGAGCCCGTGAAGGAGACCTTGCGGATTACAGGGGAAGGAATGAGGTGGGAGGAAATCTCCGGCGGACGTCCGAATACGAGGCTCAGTGCGCCGACGGCGACGCCGGCATCTACGAAGCAGCGCACGGTTTCGCAGACGGCGCTCGGCGTGTCCTCGGGGCCCTTTATGATGATACTGCATCCTGCTGCGAGCGACCCGGCGATCTTGCGCACCGCCTGGGAGACCGGAAAGTTCCAGGGCGAGAAGGCTGCTACTGGACCGACGGGCTCGACATGGGCAACCTGGAACGTGTCGGGCTGGCGGGCGGGAATGACACGGCCATAGGCGCGCCGGCCTTCCTCGGCGAACCATTCCGTGATGTCGGCGCCGTTGGATACCTCGGTCTCGGATTCGCGCAACGGCTTGCCCTGTTCGCGGGTGATGGCGGCCGCAATGATGTCGCGCCGTTCGCGCAGCAACTGGGCGGCCTTGCGCAGGATGTTGCTGCGGGCCATGGCCGGCTGAGCACGCCAGGTCCCGAAGCCGCTGGCTGCAAGTTCCAGCGCCCGGTCCAAATCGGCGATGCTTGCAACGGGAAGCTGCGCGATCGTCTCGTTGGTGGCGGGATTCTCCACAGGCAGCATGTCGCGGTTGCCCGGCTCGAGCCAGCCGCCAATGTAAAGCGTTGGTTGATCAGTCACTCTCTGGTCCATCTCATTATGCCTATCGGCCCTCCGCATATGCCGCTCCGCCGATGAGTGCACCGGCAGGCGGCTCTTCCGCACTCTTCAAAGGGTGGCGGCTATCTCCAGGATGCTGGCCTCAAGGGTGTCGAAGATGGTATCGATCTCGTCTTTCACGATGATGAGCGGCGGGCAGATCGCTATCGCTTCGCGGATGGACCGCACCAGCACGCCTCGGTCCTGCGCCGCTTTGGCGATCTGCGGCTGGATTCCACGGGCCGGGTCGAACGCTTTCTTCGTCGCCTTGTCCTCGACAATCTCCACGGCGCCGATCAGGCCAACGCCGCGTGTCTCGCCGACGAGGGGTAATTCGTTGAGGGCCTTCAGCCGCGCCTGGAAATGCGGAGCAACCTCGCGGACATGGCCGATGATGTCGCGCTCCTCGTAGATCTTCAGCGTTTCGACCGCTACGGCAGCGCAGGCGGGATGACCGCTGTAGGTGACGCCATGGGCGAAAACACCGGTCTTCTCGCTCTGTGCGCTCATCGCCTGCCAGATTTTCTCCGAAATGATTGTGGCGGAGATCGGCAGATAGGAGGCCGACAGCGCCTTGGCGCAGGTTAGAATGTCGGGTTTCAGGTCAAAGGTCTCGGAGCCGAACATCGAGCCCGTCCGTCCGAAGCCGGTGATCACTTCATCGACGATAAAGAGGATATCGTGCTTGCGCAGCACCTCCTGCACCTTGGCGAAGTAGCCCTTGGGCGGGACGATGACACCGCCCGAGCCGTTGACGGGCTCGGCGATGAAGGCGGCGATCGTCTCAGGGCCCTCCTTCTCGATCAGGGACTCGAGATTGCCCACGATGCGGTCGACGAACTGTTCTTCGGTCTCCTGAGGCTGTCCGAAATGGTAGAAGCTGGGCGTGTCGGTATGAAGGATGCCCTTGATGGGCAAGTCGAACAGCGCATGATTGGCGGGCAGGCCGGTCATGCTACCGGCTCCGACGGTCACTCCGTGATAACCGCGCCAGCGGGAGATGATCTTTTTCTTCTCCGGCTTGCCGATAGCATTGTGGTAATACCACACCAGCTTCATGGCCTGGTCATTCGCCTCGGACCCCGAATTCGCGAATAGCACCTTGGACAGGCCCTTCGGCGCGATGGCAAGCAGGCGCTCCGCAAGCTCGATCGCCGGCTCGGTCGAGCGGTGATTGAAGAGATGGTAGAAGGGCAGGGTGCTCAACTGGTGGTGCGCGGCGTCCGCCAACCGCTTTTCGCTGAAGCCGAGCGATGCCGACCATAGCCCTGCCATGCCCTCGAGGTAGCGCCGGCCCTGGTCATCGACGACATAGACCCCATCGCCCCCGACCATCGTGAGCGGGCCCGTGCGGGCATGCTGGGCCAGGTTCGTATAAGGATGGACGAGTGTTGCGACGTCGCGCTCGCTGTTTGAATTCCGGAAGTGCTGGTTCATCTCACTCTTCCTATCACCTTGGCAATGATGCCCACATTTGTATCAAATAATGGTACGATGTCTCATTCTTTGTCACAATGCCTGCGACGGAACTCGTCTGTCAAGAGGGTGCTGGGGAAATCGGCCGGGGGTCGCACAACCGGGGCGAAGTGGGACGTTCGCTTTACGCCGGTACTGCAGAACACCCTTGACAACTTCAAAAAACGGAATTTACGATATCAAATGATGGGAAATAATCCTAAATATTGGAATGGGAGTTCGTCAATGTCGCATTATCCGTTCGCGGGTGCGCCGGTAAGCCGGCGACAATTGCTAAAGGCAGGGGCGGCGGCGGGAGCCGCTCTGGCAATCCCACATGTCGCGCGCGCTGAAAGCGGGAAGGTAACAGCTGCCATCGGCGTAGATCTTTATTACGCCACCTATGTGATGGCCGATTACAAGGGGCTGTTTAAGAAGCGTGGGCTCGATTTCAGCTATGTGAATTTTGACAACGGCGCCACCGCGCTCGATGCCGTGATGACTGGCAGCGCCGACATCAATTCCTCGACGCTCCTTTCGATGCTGCCTCGCTACGAGAAGACGGAGAGCATGTACGCGACCTCGTCGATCGCCGCTGCCGGCAAGCTCTATTCGGTCGTGACGAAGACCGGCACCAAAACCGTTCAGGACTTGGTTGGCAAGAAGCTCGGTTTGCCGGTGGACGGCATCGCCGCCTATCTGTTCCGCCAGTTTGCCACCAGCAACAATCTTCCGCAGGACAAGATCGAACTGGTGAACATCACACCGCCGGAAAGCGTGGCCGCGCTGGCGCGTGGCGACGTGGACGGAGTCTTGCTGTGGGAGCCATGGCCAAGCAAGGTGCTCACGTTGGTGCCAGACACGCACCGCCTGCGAAATCTGGCCGACGACGGCATCTACGTCACGAACTGGCTCTATATGGGGCAGGCGCTGGCAGGCGATAAATCGCGGGCCGGTGCGACCCTCGATGCCTTGGTCGAGGCTTCCGAATTCATGAAGGCAAATGCCGACGAGACCATCTCAGTGGCCGCCGAACGCTTCAAGCTCAAGTCAGACGGCGCGCGATTTCAATACGAGAACCTCGACTTCACGATGGCCTTTGACAAGGACAAGTTCGTCAAGGACTTCGATCCACTGTCGAAATTCGCACTTGAGAAAGGACGCATCAAGGCGGTCCCACCGGTCGAGGACGTGGTCAAGCCCGAGTTCATGGCCGCGGTACATGCCGATCGCGCGAAGGGCTGGTAGCCCCCCACCACCATCGACATTCTAAATCCGGATTGGAGATTGAGTAGATGACGAAAGGCCAGAAATTCGACATGTGCATGAACAGGCGTCGCCTGCTGCAGGCCAGCGCGGTAATGGGTGCCGCCGGACTATTCCCACCTCTGGCATTTGCGGACGGGCAGAAGGTGGCAGCGGCCATCGGCGTCGACATGTGGTACATCAACTACATCGTCGCCGAGGAAAAAGGTTTCTGGAAGAAGAACGGCCTCGAAGTGTCGATCGCGCATTTCGACAACGGTGCTGTCGCACTGGACGCGATTGTCACCGGCAACGGCGATATCGGCTCGGCCACCAATATGTCGATGATGCAGCGCGTATCCCGCGGTGCAAAGATGTACAGCGTCTCCTCGATGGCCGCCAGCGGCAAGCTCTATTCCATCATATCCGGCAAGGAGCTGACCAAGCCGCAGGATCTGATCGGCAAGAGGCTTGGACTCGCCAAGGACGGGATTCTCGAATTCCTCTACATGCAGTTCGCGAACAACAACGGGATAGGGCTCGACCAGATCGAACTTGTCAACATCTCGCCGCCGGAGGCGGTCGCCGCGCTGACGCGCAAGGATGTCGATGCTGTCATGTTCTGGGAACCCTGGCCGACCAAGGTGCTTGAGCTGGTGCCTGACACACATACGCTACGCCAGCTTTCCGACGACAACATCTTCGTTACCAACTGGTTGTTCATGGGCGAGGCGCTGATGGCCGACAAGCCGCGCGCCGAGGCCACGATGCATACCCTCATCGAGAGCTCGGAGTGGATCATGGCCAACAAGGACGAGGTGATCGAGATCGGGGCGCGTCGCCTGAAGACCGATCCGGCCAACGCACGCTTCCAGTACGAGAAACTAGAGTACAAGATGGAATTTCCGAAGGAGCGCTACGAGAAGGACTTCAAGGCACAGGCCGACTTCAACCTTTCGAAAGGTCTGTTGAAGACGGTGCCGGCGCTTGCCGACGTAGCACGTCCGGAGATCATGCAGGCAGTCGCGCCTGAGCGCGCGACCGGCTGGTAAAAAAAGGCCAAAGCGGTGCCGCTCGCGCCGCTCCTTTCCAACGCCTCGACAGGAAGCCGATGTCGATATCAACAACCTACGGAAACATAATGCCCATTGGGCACACCGAGGCAGCCGTTACCGCGGCTCGTCCACGGCACGCACCTTCCACCAGGATAGCGCTCGACGTGCAGAATGTCGGGCTGCGCTACCAGACGGCCAAGCGCAAGGAGGGGCCGTTAGTCCTGTCGGGTGCGTCGCTGGAGATCAGGCACGGCGAGTTCTTCTGCCTTCTTGGCCCCAGCGGCTGCGGCAAGACTTCGATGCTGACCCTGATGGCGGGCTTCCTGAAGCCGACGGAGGGGCAGCTTACACTCGACGGCAAGGTCATCGGCAAGCCGGAGGCGGATCGCGGCGTGGTTTTCCAGGGTGAGGACGCGCTGTTTCCCTGGCTGACCGCGCTCGACAACGTCGCGTTCGGCCTAAAGATGCGAGGCATGGGCAAGGCCGAGCGATACGCCAAGGCCGAGCAGTTCCTCGAACTGGTCGGGCTGCGCGGACAGGGCCAAAAATATCCTACCGAGATGTCGGGTGGCATGAAGCAGCGGGTGCAGATCGCCCGGGTGCTGGTCAACGATCCGAAGATTCTGCTTATGGACGAACCGTTCGGTGCCGTGGACGCGCAGACGCGCTCGCGACTGCAAGACGAACTCGTCGAGATATGGCAGAAGACGGGCAAAACCATCGTCTTCATCACGCACGACATCAGCGAATCCGTCTTATTGGCCGACCGCGTCGGCGTGATGAGCAAGGGACCGGGCTCCCATATCGCCAGCATCGTCGGGATCGACATGCCGCGGCCGCGTTATCGCGGCAGCCCAGCCTTCGGCGTGATGTGGGAACAGATCAACAATCTGATCGAAAGTCAGGAGGGGCAGCCATGACGCAGCTCTACGAACGGTCAGCGCAGACGACGAGAGGTCCTTCTTTCCTGGCCCGCTTCATGGAGGCGGCGCATATGCCGCTCATTTATTTCGGCTCGATCCTCGCCGCGCTGGTCATCTGGCAGTATGTCGCGACAAATTATTTCAATCCAGCGTTCTTCCCGAGCCCTTCTATCGTTCTAACGACCGCCTGGGAGATGGTTCTCAGCGGCGAGATATTCGTGCATTCGGCGATAAGCCTGCAGCGTATCATGCTCGGCTTCTTCATAGGGAGCGCGGTCGCCATTCCGCTTGGCCTGCTCATGGGCTCGAGCCGTTACATCCGCGCCGCCTTCGAGCCGTATACAGAGTTCTTCCGATATGTTCCGGCCATCGCCTGGCTCACCCCTGTGGTACTCTGGTTCGGTATTGGCGAGATCTCGAAGGTGCTGATCATCGTCTACACGACGGTCTTCATCGTCGCGATCAATACGATCGTGGGCGTCGGAAATATCGCGCCCAACAAGTTCCGAGCGGCGGCATCGCTTGGCGCGACGCCGCTGAAGATGTTCCTGTACGTGACATGGCCGGCAACGCTTCCCTTTATACTGACGGGCATGCGGCTGGCGATGGGTAACTCCTTTGCCACGGTGGTGTCGGCCGAGATGGTGGCATCCGATAAGGGGCTCGGCTTCCTGATCTTCAATTCACGCCTTTGGATGGCGACAGACAAGATATTCGTCGCTATCGTCTGCCTCGGTGCGCTCGGCATGGCTGCCGATCGCATCTTCCGCATGCTGATCCGTCGTTTTGCGCATCAGTACGGCTCTGCCGAGTAGGCGTGGCGGTGCCGCTGTGAACCTTTCCTTGGAACAGATGAGGATCACGTTGAACGGACGAGAAGATTTTTGCGGTAGCCGAGCCCTGACGAGATATCTTCCGCAGCCGCCATCACGGGGCCAATATAGTTATCGACGTTGCGCTCCTTGATGCGGAAACTCGGGCCGGAAATGCCTACCGCGCCGGCTACTTCGCCGCGCGCGTCCCGTATGAGGGCGGCCACGCCCCAAACGCCTTCGCGCCACTCGCCCAGGTTCAGCGCGAAACCTTGCTTTCGGATTTTCTCCATTTCCGCGAGGAAACGAGCCGGATCGGTGATCGTGTGCTCCGAATAGGATTTCAGCCTGGTTGAGAGGTCGTTGAGAAAAGCGTTTGGGCGGCAGGAGAGCAGGGCCTTGCCGGTTGCGACGCAATGCGCCGGCGCGCGACCGCCGACATGCGAATAGGCCTGGATCGGCTCGGAGCTGTCGACTTTGTCGATGTAGATGACCTCGTCACCGTCGAGCACCGAAAGATGGACCGTCTCGCGGGTCGTCTCGCTGAGCCCCTTGAGCCAGGGCGATGCCTGAACGCGAAGATCCATCTTCGAAACAACGTTCAGGCCGAGTTCCCAAAGCTTCAAGGTCAACTTGTAACGGCGTGTCGTCTCGTCCCGGGTGAGGTAGCCGGCGGCTTCCAGCGTCTTGAGGATCCGGTGCACGTTGCTCTTAGTGAGCGGCAGTTCTTCCGCCAACTCGGTCACGCCGCGCGGCTCCTCAGACATGGCGACCCGCTCAAGAACGGAAAGACCCTTGAGCAAAGTAGAATCCATTAGTGTCCTCCCTTCATTCTTTGACTTTTAGGTTATGCGTCAGGATCGGGCCGGTGGCGTGCCGTCCAAAGCAAGCTCCGACCAATTGGATCGTTCTGCCGGAAACGCTTCGGGCCAAGGCCGAAGGATTTGGCTCGAATTCATCCGGCCCAACGCCCATCCGCTGGAACTGACTACTAAAGGTCGCCCGGTACTTATGGGTTTGTCGATCCGCCCTGGCAACTCGACAGGGAGGTATTCCGCTTGTGGCAGCCCAGTTTGTCGGGCTGACTTTGCCGTGTCGACGATACGATCTTCGCCGCCTCCCGGGAGGATCGTCTCGCCATCGAGGAAATAGAATCGATTTAATCTGATCTGACATTGCTCTGGGGTATCGGATGGACAAATAAAATCGTTCCGTTGGTAGGTTCGAGGCCTCTCGCTTGCGAGGAGAGACCGCTTACGCGCTCGGGCCAGCAGGCCGACGATAGCTCATCGACCTGCGCCTTGATCCGAGGTGGTCTCTTCGCCACGTATGAAATAGAATCGTCCCATCCACCTATCCGATGTTCTGCTTCGTCAGCCAGAAGGACCGCCTCTCGTCGGCTCCCGTCCTTCCGTTATTGGAGGGGGATCGAATGCGCGGATGATCGGCGGCTCGCCGTCGAAGCGTTCTATCTGGACGAGCAGGCTTTGGGCAATCGGACCCTGGGCGAGGCGGGACGTGCCAGCGTCGCGGGTAAGGACGTTGACATTCCCGTGGCGATCCATGCCGCGCTCTGGCCCCTCCGTCTCCGGATCGTACCAGGCTCCGGTGGCGAGCTGCGCAACCGAAGGCCGGATGCGGTCGGTAACCACAGCGCCTGCAAGGCAGGAGCCGCGCGCGTTGAAGACGCGCACCAGGTCACCGTCTGCAATACCCCTCGTCGCCGCATCGGCCGGATTGATCCAGATGGGCTCCCGACCGGACACCTTGGCCGCTTTGCTGACGCTGGCGTGATCGTATTGGCTATGCAGGCGTGTCTGGGGCTGATTCGAGATCAAGTGGATCGGCCATTCAGCCGCTTCGGGGGAGCCCAACCATTCCACCGGCTCATACCATTTGGCGTGCCCGGCACAGTCCGAATAGCCGAAGCCGGCGATCCTTTCCGAGTAGAGTTCGAAGCGGCCCGAGGGTGTCGGGAGGGGATTGGCGGCCGGGTCATCACGGAAGCTTTTCCATAATACGGGTTCCTCGGCCGGGCGCGGCAATTCGAAGATGCCCTCGCGCCAAAACGTCTCGAAATGAGGAAAGTCGATGCCCTGCTCGGCGCCCGTTGCCCGGCACCCGTCATAGAGATGGCGCAACCAGCCCATCTCGTCACGATCGCCACGGAACTGGCTGCGCAGTTGAAGCCTTTCGGCGATTCCGGAGAAGATTTCGAAGTCACTTTGCGATTGGCCCACCGGCTCCATGAGCTGCCGCATTGCGACGATATGGTTCTCGCCACGCGCGCAGCCGATGTCATTGCGCTCGAACGGGCTCGCAACGGGCAGGACGATGTCGGCATGGCGTGCGGTCGCCGTCCACCACATCTCGTGGACTATGACGGTATCCGGCTTCTGCCATGCATTGGCAAGGCGGGAGAGATCCTGGTGATGGTGGAACGGGTTACCGCCCGCCCAGTAGATCAGCTTGATGTCGGGAAAGCAGACACGCATACCGTCGTAATCGACCTCGCCGCCGGGATCGAGCAGCATGTCGGTGATGCGGGCGACCGGGATGCGTTGGCGAACGGGATTGTCGAATTGAGGCAGTGAACTCCAGGTAAATGGGCGGGCGCCAGCGCCGACCCGATTGGTCGCGCCATAGCCAAAGCCGATGCCACCGCCGGGAAGGCCGATCTGGCCGAGCACGGCGGCCAGAGTCATCGCCGCCCAATAGGGCTGCTCGCCGTGGTCGGCGCGCTGCAATGACCAGGCAATGCTGATCATCGTGCGCCTCCCTGCCATCTCCCTTGCAAGTGCCCGAACAGTGTCAGCAGGGATCTCGGTGAGCGGCTCGGCCCATTCGGGTGTCTTCGGCTGGCCGTCCGCGATCCCGAGGAGATATTCCCGTACCTTGTCGAAGCCCACGCAGTGCGTGGCAAGAAAATCGCGTGCGTGCAGATCTTCGGTCACGATGGTAAATGCCAGCGCCAACATCATCGCCGTGTCTGAATTCGGACGTATCCAAAGTTGCCGGGCGTCCAGGAAATCCGCAGCATCGCTTGCGATCGGACCAATGTTCACGAATTCGACCCCTGCCTCGCGGCAGAGCTTCAGCCCGGCACGGGTATGATGCGCGCCCACGCCACCGGCCGACACCTGCGAATTCTTGAGCGGGATTCCACCGAACAGAACGAAGAGTTCCGTGTTCTGCGCAATGACGGGCCAAGAGGTGTGACCGTATTCCAAACCGGAGGTATCCCCATTTACGTGCGGCAGGATAACCTCTGCCGCAGCATAGCTGTACGTATTGACCGCTCCGGTGTAGCCGCCGAGTACATTGAGGAAACGATGGAGTTGGCTTTGGGCGTGATGGAACCGGCCGGCACTTGCCCAGCCGTACGAGCCACCGAAAATGGAGGCATTGCCATGCTGGTCCCGCACGCGGGTGAGTTCCGCTGCTACCAGGTCGCTGGCCTCATTCCATGAGACCGGCACGAACGCATCCTCGCCGCGACGGCGATGCGATGTGCCGTGGCCCGCAAGGAAGCCTTCCCGAACCATGGGGGTTCGGATGCGCGTCGGCGACTCCAGCACCGCGGGATCGAAAGCGCCGATCCGCGAGGGATCGGCATCGATCTCTATCGGGCTGAGACGTCGGAGGCGGCCGTCGGACACCTCGGCCTCGTAGGAACCCCAATGCGTCATCGCGAACGCACGCACGGCCCGTTTTGTCATGCAGTTCTGCCCTGTCGTGGCGGCCCGATCGAATCCGGTGTTTCAGCCGCCCATCAGCGAGACGGCCTTGTTCGTGGAGATGACCGGGCCGAGATACCAGCGGTGCATATCAACAGCGGCCCTGTGCAGGTCGGCATTGTGCGTGTTGCAGGCGTCGGAAACCAGAATGGTTCCGTACCCTTTGTCGTATCCGGTGCGCGCTGTGCTCGCCACACAGAAATCCGTAAGATAGCCACAAAGGACCAGGTTCTTTACCCCCATCTGTCGCAGATATTTTTCGAGCATGGTGCCCTCGAAACAGCCGGACGCATGCTTGTCGATAATGAAGTCCTCGTCCTCCATCAGCTCTTTCAGCTCGTCGACGATGTCTATGTCCCATGAACCGTCCGCGAAGATATTCGGGATGCGTGACCGCAGCATCTTGAGCCGCGCGGACACCAGCGAATTCGGGAACACGTCCTTGCCGTTGGCAAGCCGCACATAGCGGAACCAGAAAACCGGAACCTTGCGGGCGCGGGCGCCACGGACAAGCGCGCCGATGGCTTCTATGGTGCGTGGCGCATCCTGCCACATACCGTAGTAATCCATGTTGCCTTCCTTCTTGAGGATGTCGTTCTGCGGGTCGATGACAAGCAGGGCCGACTCCTCGGGCTTGTAGAGGTCCTCCCAGTCGACCATGTCCCACATGGGGGTTTTTCCGAAAACAGCGGTCTGCTTTTCAGTCATTGCTATATCCCATTATTTGAAACGAAATCCCAATTATTGGATAACAAGATCGGAGTGCTTTGTCAATTTACGAGGACGGCCACATGGGTTCGTTATGCGGTTTCCAGAAACATCGGCATATCTCAATTGACAGGCACACCGATGTAGATAATATCAATAGGTGGGAAGACATCCTAAATAATGGGACGAATAGAGATGGTCAACATCGAAGGGAGGTTGAAGCTCCGCCGGTTTATCGCCGACATGACGCTCCTCGTTCATGAAGCCCATGGCGACGAGGCGACGATCCTGGAAAGCGGGCGGCAGCTGCTGGCCGATTTGATTTCGACCGATGATTGGCTGCCCCATCGCTTCTCTGAACCTGGCGCCCTCCAGTATCGCCAATATCTGCTGCATTGCGATCCCCTGGGCCGCTTCTCCGTGGTGAGCTTCGTTTGGGGGCCCGGGCAGAGCACGCCGATACACGACCATACCACATGGGGGATCGTCGGTGTGCTGCGCGGCGCCGAGCTTTCCCAAGGCTACGATCTGGTCGGGGGAGTTCCCGTGGGAGGCAGGATCGAGCGGCTCGAGAAGGGCGAGGTGGCGTGTGTGTCTCCGATCGTCGGCGACATCCACAAGGTCTTCAATGCGCTCGACGACCGGGCATCGATCAGCATCCATGTCTATGGCGGCAACATCGGCGAGATCAGCCGCCACGTCTACGATGACGAAGGCCGCATCTCGTCCTTTGTGTCGGGATATCACAACGACATGCTTCCCAATCTTTGGGTAGCGTGATGGGTCCTGCAGTCTCTGTCGAGTGGCACGGCCGCGTCATGGTTGCCACGCTCGCGGTGCCGACTGCCGGCAACGCATTGTCGGTCGCCATGGTCGAGGCACTGCATGGTGTGGTCGACGCGGCCGAAGAAGGTCGGGTGGGGCTTCTCTGCCTCCGCAGCCAGGGCAACCGGTTCTGCACCGGCTTCGACCTGACAGCGGTCGAGGATGAGACGGATGCCAGCCTGCTCGCCCGGTTCGTGCGTATCGAGATGCTGCTCGCACGAGTTCATTCCGCTCCATTCGCCACGCTTGCTTTCGCCTCAGGCACGGCAACGGGGGCCGGAGCAGATCTCTACGCAGCGTGCTCCCGACGCTATTGTGGACCTGATGCGAAGTTCTCCTTTCCAGGCGCGGGCTTCGGACTCGTGCTTGGGACCGGGCGCCTCGCGGCGCTGGTCGGTGCGTCGTCCGCGCAGGAGTTGGTGGCGTCGGGGCGCACGATCGACGCGCAAGAATCGATGAGGCTCGGACTGAGCAACGCCATGATCGCATGCGACGATTTCGAAGCCGTCCTCGAATCCGAGACGCAGGCGGCGACCCGCCTGGATCGGGATACGCTTGCATCCGTGCGCAGCCTTCTTGCCGACCGCGATGCCGATCGGGATCTCGCAGCGCTTGTGCGCTCGGCCGCGCGAGCGGGCCTCAAGGATCGCATCGTCGCACATCTCGCACGTGTGAAAGCGGGGCGTGCATCCGCCGTCGCCATGGGGAATGCATATGAATGACATGACGTCTGGAGCCGCCGGCCAACGCGACACGGTCGAGGATTTGCGCACGATACTGTCGCCGCGCGGCGTGGCCCTCGTCGGCGCCACGGACGACGCCTCCAAGTTCGGTGGCCGCGCGTTGCGCTATTTGCTCCGGCACGGCTTCGAAGGGGGCATCTACCCGGTCAATCCATCGCGAAAGGAAGTCCTCGGTCTGCCTTGCTTTCCAAACATCGCAGCCATCGGAAAAACAGTCGACGTTGCGCTTCTGCTTGTGCCCGGTCGGCATCTGCTCTCGGCGGTGGAGGAATGCGGCGCGGCCGGCTTGCGCGGCGCCATCGTGGTCACTTCCGACTTCGCGGAGGCCGGGGCGGAAGGCGCTCGACGCCAGGAAGAGCTTGTCGCGACGGGGCGCCGCGCAGGTGTTCGGCTGATCGGGCCTAACTGCCTCGGCTTTATAAATCCCGCCAGGAAGCTTGCTCTTTCCTCGTCCGTCGCCCTCGCGGTCGACAGGTTGCCGTCTGGCGCTATCGGGATGGTGAGTCAGAGCGGCTCCGTAATGGCCTCTATGCTCAGTCATGCCTATGATGATGGCGGCGGCTTCAGTGTCTGTGCGACTGTCGGCAACCAGGCCGATATCGACGCTTGTGACTTCATCGACTATTTTGCGGAGGATCCGGCTACACGGGTCGTCTGCGCCTATCTCGAAGGGGTGACCGACGGCGCGAGGCTGATCGCCTCGGCATCACGCTGCCGGGCGGCGGGGAAGCCGTTGCTGATCGTCAAGTCGGGACGCACCGCTGCGGGCGCCGCGATCGCGCAGTCGCATACGGCAAGCCTTGCGGGCTCATACGAGGTGCTGGAGGCCGTGTGCCGGAGGCATTCGGCCGTGCTGCTCGACGACCCGGAGAACATGATCAAGACAGCCGAGTTCCTGGCCGCCTATGGCGTGCCCCGCACCGATGGTATCGCGGCGCTGACCCCGTCGGGCGGAACGGCCGCGATCACCGGCGACCGTATCTCTGCGGCGGGGCTGCGGCTCGCCGGGCCGAATGCATCGACCGTGGCCAAGCTTCGCGCGATCTTCGGCACGGCGCGTCACGTCAATCCGCTCGATGTCGGCGGCATGCCTGCAGACAAGATGATGGAGGCCGCGGTGCGGCCGATCGAGATCTTCGCCGCGGACGCGGATGTGGGCACCATTGCGGTTGCGATCGCGACCTCGCCGGCACTGGAAAAGAAGGCGGCCGAGTGGTCGCAGGCCGCGGAGCGCTGCGGCAAGCCCGTTATGTTCGTGGTTACGCCTGGTTCGGTGCTCGACCCTGTGCGCAAGGTGCTGCGCGACCACGGACGGCCCTACTGCAACACCATGGACCAAGCGATCGCGGTGCTACGTGCCTCTGCCGCAGCAACGACCGGGGAAGGGGCGGACGTACCGGTTCGCCCAAAGGACATGCCTCCTCCTACTGAAGCGGCACGGGCACTGCAGCCGGGACGGCTCCTCGAGCCGGAAGCCAAGTCGCTGCTCTTCGCCGCCGGCATCCCGGTAACGCGAGAGATGGTAGCGAGGGATGTCGGCGCAGCCGTCGAATTCGCGAAAACGCTGGGCGGGCCGGTGGTGCTGAAGATCGTCTCGCGCGAGATCGTGCACAAATCCGACATTGGCGGTGTCAAGGTAGGGCTCGACGGCGAAGGGGCGATCCGGACCGGCTGGGACGGGATCATGGCAAGCGTTGCCACGCACGCGCCGGAGGCGAAACCGGAAGGCCTGCTTGTCCAGGAAATGGCTGGCGCCGCGACAGAGATGATCGTCGGTGCGCGCTGGGATCCGCAGTTTGGGCCGACAGTGCTCGTCGGCATGGGAGGGGTGCAGGTCGAGCTCATTCGCGACGTCTGCATCGCTCTCGCCCCGCTCTCGCTGGGGCAGGCGGCCGACCTGGTGCGGACCTTGAGGCTGTGGCCGCTGCTCGACGGTTACCGTGGTCGACCGAAAGCGGATCTGGAGGCGCTCTGCGACACGCTGGCACGTCTATCATGGCTGGTCGCGGATCTGGACGGACGGCTGACGGATATCGAGATCAACCCGCTCTTCGTGCGTGACGCGGGCAAGGGAGTGCTCGCCGTTGATGCGCGCGGCGTCATCGCCTGAGACAGGAAAGAGAAGAAATGAACGAGATAATCTACGAATCTAGCGACGGCATCGCCCGCATCGTCCTCAACAGGGCGGAGAAGCGAAACGCGATCAATGAGGCGATGGCTATAGGTCTCTATGAGGCTTGGAAGCATTTCCAGTCGAGTGACGATCGTGTTGCGGTAGTTATCCCGGCGGGGGATGACTTTTCGGTCGGTGCCGACATCAAATCACGGCCGCAAAATTTTCCGCTCGCGATTCCCGGGATCGGCATCGACGTGACCAAGCCCGTCGTTATCGCGGTCGACGGCTGGTGCACTGGCGGCGCGGTGGTAATGGTGCAGATGGCCGACATCTGCGTGGCGACCGAGCGTGCGAAGTTCCTCTATCCGGAAGCCAAGCGCGGCTTCACTGGCGGCATGATCGCAGGAATTGCGAACCGTATCCCGCACAAGATAGCGATGGAGATGATGCTGCTTGGCGACGAGATTTCGGCGCGCCGGGCTTACGAGGTCGGCTTTGTCAATAAGCTTGTCGCTCCCGAGGAGCTAAATGCTGTGGCAATGGACTATGCGCGGCGCTTGACAAGGTGCGCGCCCCTAGTCGTCGCCCAGTTGAAGCAAATGGCTGCCGAGCTTGTACCGCTAGGATCTGCTGAGCGCAGCGCACAACTACGTTATGCGCTCCAAGCGATCCGCGAAAGCGACGATGCGAAGGAGGGCGTTGCCAGTTTCATCGAGAAGCGGATGCCGGCATTCACCGGAAAGTTGTAATCTCATACATTCTAATGGCTCAGCGAACGCAAACGTAATTCTGGACTATGACGATGTCCTCCATCGTCTGTCGGGTATAGCGGTACGCGAGAAACGAAGCCGTGACGATCTTTTCACTCGTCACGGGATAGCAGCCAACATTGTGCCTGACATGTCAATGGCCGGTAAGCTCCGTTTCTCGATTTGCCAAAACACTTTCGCGGCAAGCCTGCACTGACCGACTTCCATTGGCCGGACAGCAATGACTTCCGCCGAGCCGACGCAGAACCACAGGCTCCGAAGAAAACTTTTCGCAAAATGACGACGTGTCCACCGAAGCTGGATATTGGCTAAAATGCCGCGACGGAGAGCTTCTTCTCGTCGGTGAAAACCGAACGGTTAGCCCCAATACGCACAGGACGAGGGATGATACCAGGGCGGATGTGTTCGACTATATCAAGCGCTTCCATAACCTTCGATGGCGCCAGCATGCCAGCAAAATCGGCCACCTCGGGCTGGCTTGGCCTGATCACTCCATCATCAGCCGGTAGCCTACTCCTGTCTCCGTCAATATGTATCGCGGCTGCTCGGGATCGGTCTCGATCTTCTGTCGAAGCTGGCGGACATAGATGCGCAGATATTGCACGTCGGTCTCGCCGCCCCAGACCTCGCTCATCAGCATGCGGTGCGTGAGCACCTTGCCGGCATGGGCGACCAATATGCGTAATATATCGTATTCCTTGGGCGTGAGCTTCACCTCTCCGCCGCGCACGCGCACGATGCGGCGCACCAGATCGACCTCGAGATCGCCGCTGCGGAAAATCGGCTGCTCGCCCTGCTGCTGCAGTCGATGGCGCAGCGCCGCGCGGATGCGGGCGAAAAGCTCCGCCGTGCCGAACGGCTTCGTCACGTAGTCGTCAGCGCCGAGATCGAGCGCCTCGACCTTTCCCTTCTCGTCAGTCCTGCTCGACAGGACAAGAATAGGAACGACGGAACCGCCAG
>Ga0209963_1000640_pt1 | contig 39544 bp, 22 predicted proteins | sample ThiBio_1000_biof_2_FD_183957 | JGI IMG/M metagenome (GOLD analysis project Ga0209963, IMG submission 183957) | Wastewater bioreactor microbial communities from Cape Town, South Africa - Thiocy_cont_1000_biof (SPAdes) | ecosystem: Engineered > Bioreactor > Thiocyanate-remediating >...
ATAAGGTCGTCTATAGCCACGAAACAGGTTATAATCCACTTGGCATCCATCGATTTTCCTTTGTACAAGTGTTTTTGTTGGCGCAATTAACTTGCACATTTTTTCGATGGATGTCAATTTTTACTAGCAATCAAGGTAAAGATGTAAAGCCATTTATAGACAAGGATTGAATTAGGTAATGCGCCGTGAGCCATAAAAAGGGAAATCTGTATAGATCAGATCAATTCGGCGTTTGAGCTCAATTTCCCACTCACTCGGCTCTTTTTCTGGTAATAAAGGCTCGATCGAGACACTTCAAGCAAGTTTGCCTGGGCTGAGAGAGCCAGTTCACTTTCGTCTCGTTCGACCAGGTTCATCCGGTTCGGTCGAGATACCAGCACTTTCAGTTTTTTTTCAACCAGTTAAGCTGGGTGGTGAGCTTACCGATTTCGGTGTAGAGTTTTTCTTTTACTTTATCGTGCTGCTCGGTGATGGCGGCCAGGTGCTTTTGAAACTGAGCCTCTTCAGCGAAATTTGAGGGCATCGCTGTTAAAGCGGCTTCCCGCCAGCGTCTTAACTGGGTAGGGTGAACGCCGTGTTTGGAAGCAATCTGGGTCAGAGTTTGCTCTTCTTTGAGGAGTTCCTGGACAATTTGGGCTTTGAAAGCCGGTGAATATTTCTTTCTGGGTGTTGTCATAATCGTCATTATACACCCGATTCGACTTTCACCGATTGTCCGAATTCGCTAACCCATTATAACTCTTGCCGGTAGGAAAATTAAAACCAGCCCGGTAACAGGTAATTTATAAAAGAGGTTTGGTTACCAGTGGAAGCAAACCAAAAACCACCCTTCAGGCGTGCGGAATTTGCTTTCAGGTGGCAGGATAGCGAGGAATTACAAATACTTTGAGGCGCACTATTCCGGTTTATAGGCTGTCAGGGCTTGCCGGGTATCCAGGACCCAGGGGCCTGCCGCGCTCAATTCAACGCTCAAGGGATCACCAGGCCGGGCTACTAAATCTCTTTCCCCATCGAAACCCAGCGTCACAGTCTGCTCGAACTGGAGCGGAACTTCCACTCCTATCTCAAGTTCATTTTTCCTGGCAATGCTAACCTCGGCGAAAAGGCCCGGCCCTACCGGGGCCTGCACTACCCGACCACCAGGGCCAAAAACAAGGTGCAAACCGCGTGACCCTTCCGCCGGGATGTTACCCAGGGCGCCGCCAATCGCCGAAAGCCCGATATTCCAGGGTTGGGCCCGTGTCAAAAAGAGTTCAAGCAGATGTGAAACGTCCCAGATTGCTTTAGCCCCGATAAAATTATCGCTGGCAACGGCCAGGTCCACCAGGGCCAGGTCGACCATAACCCCTGCCCGCTTGATTTTTAAAACTTTTGAACGCCAGCAGGCCGCAGGAAGGTCGATTTTACCGGCCGCAAAAAGTCCGGCGGCGTACCCGGCAGTAGTACCTTCTTGAAATTCGGGGAAAACATTGTTGGTCCCGGTGGAAATGGGCAACAAGGGGGTATCCGGGCCGCTCCCTTTAAAAACGGCCCGGTTGGTGCCATCCCCACCGAGGGTGATAATACAACTCACTCCCGCCGCCGCCATAAGCGCCGCCGCTGTAGTAGAGTCTTCCTGGCGGTTGGTCATGGGGAATTCAACCGGGATACCCTGGGGCCCGGTCTCAGCCAGCGTGGAAAAAGCCCCGGCGCAAATCCCGGTATTATCGGGCATGTAGTAGACCTGCTCCACCCCGGCCGCTTCCAGGCCCCGCAAAAGACGGCGAACGGTTGCCCCTTTTTCGTGGTTGGTCACAACCCAGCCCTGGGTGACAAGCCGGCGAATATCTTTACCCGAGGCGGGATTTACAATTAGACCGACCGCGCCGGGACGGTTTGAAAGTTGATGGCTCAGTTAAACAATTCTCCCGGGCTCTCTAGCTGCAACCGCACATCCTTGAGGAAGGCAGCAGCAGGCGCGCCATCAGCGATACGGTGGTCGAACGAAAGACTGAGCCAGAGCATTTTGCAAATAGCGATTTTTCCATCTATAATCCCGGCCCGTTCGTTAATCCGGCCCACCCCCAGGATAGCCACCTGGGGCGGGTTGATAATCGGGGTAAACATATCTACCCCGGACGTACCCAGGTTCGTGATAGTAAAGGTGCCGCCGCTATTGTTTTCGATGGTCAGGGCATGGCGGCGAGCCAGGTCGCTCACCCGTTGGATTTCCGCCGCCAACTCTGCCACCGAACGCGACCCGGCATCCGGGATGACCGGGACGACCAATCCTTCATCCAGGTTTACGGCTATTCCCAGGTTCAACTTTGAATGTAGCCTGATTGAATCGCCCTCCAGGGCCGCGTTCAAATAGGGGTGGCGGGGCAGGGTCAGGGCCACCGCTTTGGCTATTAAGGCCGTATAACTGAGGTTGGTGCCTTCGGCCTTGAGGGCCTCCCGCCGGTCCACCAACCGGGTTATATCGGCTTCCGCGCTGATAGTAAGTTGGGCCATTTCGCGCAGGCTGCGGGCCATGCGGTCCCCGATTACCCGTCGCAACCCGCTATAGGGTACAAGCTTGCCTTCCTCGCTCGGCGCGGCGCCGGCACCGGCAGCAGGGGAGGAAGCCCCGGCTTCGGCCCTGGCACCCAGGTAACGTTTAACCTCCTCCTCGCCAATTCTCCGCACAGTACCCCCGGTGAAAGCGGCTACTTCCTCCAGGGTCAAGTTGTTCTCGCGGAGCAGCCGTTTGGCGGCCGGGGAAGCGACTACTTCGGCCAGGGTAACTGTTTGGCCGGGTGCCTGAGCCGCAACCGGGGCTGCGGCCTGACTCACCGGACCGGCCGCCACCGGGAACGGGGCCGGGGTAGGAGGGAATGCAGCGGTTTGCCGGGATTGCAAGATGGCCCATTCTTCGGCGGTGCCGAGGCGAGCCAGCACCGCGCCGGGGGTAACGGCCTGGCCGACATCAGCCTTTATTTCGAGCAAAATACCGTCGGCGGGCGCCTCGACTTCCAGGTTGACTTTTTCGACAATCAACTCGGCCAGCAAATCACCCTGCCGGACGGGCGCGCCGGGCTTTTTGAACCAGGCTGAAACGGCCGCTTCATCCGCCTCGCTTTTGTCGGCCCAGCCCTCCATTTTGACATCAATTGCCATAGCGTTAACCTACATCCGGGCCAGGTTACGAGCGGCTTCGATAATTTTCTCGGCGTTGGGCAGGACAAACTGCTCCATCGGGCGGCTGTAAGGAATCGGTACATCGGGTACAGCCAGCCGTTTCACCGGGGCATCAAGGTAGTCGAGCGCTTCTTCGACCACCCTGGCGCAAATCTCGCCACTCATTCCAAAGCTTAGATAATCTTCATCCACAATCAGTAACCGGTGGGTCTTTTTGACCGATTCGACTATCGTAGCCGTGTCAAGCGGGACAAGCGTGCGCAGGTCAATCACCTCGGCCTGGATGCCTTCAGCGGCCAGTTGTTTGGCGGCATCCATGGCCCGGTGAACCATTATGCCGAGCGTGACAATTGTGACGTTATCCCCGGCCTGTTTGATAGCCGCTTTGCCGAAAGGAATTGTATAGGGTTCTTCCGGCACGTGGGCCATGGCCGAGGGCAAAGGGGTCATCCAACCCAGGCCCATGATGCCCTTGTGCATGAAAAACATCACCGGGTTATCGTCCCGGATAGCGCTAATCATCAGGCCCTTGGCGTCGTAGGCGTTGGAAGGCACCACGATTTTCAGGCCCGGCAGGTGAGCAAAGAGGCCGTAAAGGCACTGGGAGTGCTGGGCCGCGTCGCTGTAGCCGCCCCCAAAAGCGGTCGTGAGGACCACCGGGATTTTCTGGTTGCCCCCCGACATATAGGTGTTTTTCGCCAGATGGTTGTAAATCTGGTCCATGCAGACCCCGAAGAAATCGACAAACATCAACTCTACGATAGGCCGCATGCCTTCCATCGCGGCCCCCGTGGCCGCCCCGATAAAGGCCGTTTCCGAAATAGGGGTGTCCATAATCCGGTCCCCGCCGAACCGCTCGAAAAGGCCGGTCGTTGAACCAAAGATACCGCCGTAAACGCCTACATCCTCGCCCATCACAAAGACCGAAGGGTCGCGCTCCATCTCCTGGGCGATACCTTCGGCGATAGCTTTTGAAGTGGTCAACAGGCGTTCGGTCTGGGTCGCGTTATCCATTACCTGGCTCATCCATTTATCCTCCCTGTAAAATCTTCTAAAGTTTCAAATTCAAAATGCAGGACCGGCTCAAACAAACACATGCTTGAGAGCGTCCGCAGGTTGAGGATAGGGACTTTGCCGGGCGAATTCGATGGCTTCCTTAACTTTCTCGGCGGCTTCCTGGTCGAGCGCGACGAGGTCGCCTTCGGAGATAGCGCCCTGCTCGATTAGCTGGCGGCCTAACTTATTAATGGGGTCGCTCTCGCGCAATTTCGCTACCTCATCTTTGGGCCGGTAAAGCTCGGGGTCGCCCTGGAAATGGCCCAGGTAGCGGTAGGTTTTGACTTCCATCAGGCTGGGGCCTTCCCCGCGCCGGGCCCGCGCGACCGCTTCTCTGGCCGCTTCGTAGACAGCCAGCACATCGTTTTCCGCTATTTCAAAGCCGGGGATACCGTAGGAAGCAGCCCGGTCGGCATTGTTGGCAATCGAAGTAGATTTGGACTTGGGGACTGAAATAGCGTAAGAATTATCCTCGCAGACAAAAATTACCGGCAGTTTCCAGAGGGCTGCCAGGTTGAGCGACTCGTGGAAAGAACCTTGATTGGCCGTACCTTCCCCGAAGAAGCTGACGGCTACCCAATCTTTGCCGTTCTTTTTGGCGGCCAGGGCCGCGCCGCAGGCTACCGGCATCCCCGCGCCGATAATACCGCTACAGCCGAACTTCTTTTGCTGGTCGAACAGGTGCATGTGGCCGCCTTTGCCGTGGCCTAAGCCGGTATCTTTGCCAAAAATTTCGGCAGCCATTTTTTTAAGGTCAACCCCTTTGGCAATCGCGAAGTGATGGGCGCGGTGGGGCGCGGTGACGGTATCATTATCGTTCAGGTGGGCACAAACCCCGACTGCTACCGGTTCCTGTCCGGCGGCAAGGTGCATTTCACCCGGCACCGTACCTCCGGCTATATCGAAAACCGGCATTTTACCTTCCATGTAAACGTTCACCATGGTTTCCTCAAAGTTGCGGATAATCGCCATGGTCCGGTACATTGAAATAAGGGTTTGAGCGTCAAGGGAGTTGGTTTTCGCCATTGATAAACCTCCTTAACAATTTTAAATTTTCAAAAGCTGGTTATAGTTAGTAATCCAAAGGTGGTTAGACCTAAAAATCATTTTGTTACCATTTACTCGCTCCAGGGGCCTAAAGCGGCCGGCCCACATTAAATGGTAGAATCCGGTATTGTGTAGTGTGAATACTTCGATTTTAAACCATAATAGGAAGAAAGTCTGTACATTAAAAGTTAGCACTATTTTTTGATGCTAACTTTTAGTTTGGATAGCCCGGTTATTCGGTTGGGAGCAAACTGAGGATTTCTTCGGTGGCGGGGTCGACGGGGAAAAAGGTCAGGGCTAAGAGTTGCGAATACTGGTCGAAAGAGGTTTGAACCAGGCGGCAGCGAAAGATTCCGCCATCAAGCGCCCCCGGTACCCGGATGGCCCATTCCCGGCCCATGAATAAATCGGCCTGGCCCGGGTAGCTTTCCTGCCAGGCCCGTTCGAAACCGGCTTCTTTTTGCAGGTTGTAAAATAAAGCCTGGTATTCCGGTTCACTCTGCAACCCCAGGGTGCTACGCTGGAACAGGGCTAACTGGTACCGGGAGAACTCATCCCATTCCACGAAAGCGTTCCGTAGTGGGCCGTTACCATCGTAAAGCAAGCGCAGCCAGTTACGCTGGGGCGCGGAAATTCTTTCGAGAGAGAGACCGAAAGCAGAATTTAACTGGTTGTTCCATTTCAGGACATTCCAGAACTGGTTCACGACCAGGGCCGGGTAGGGGGCCATTTTATTAAGGTAAGCTTCAACAATTTTGTACAGCCGGGCCATTTCCGAGCTTGAAAGAACCTGTGGTAGCGGCGCAAACCCGGCCGCCCGGAGCAGCAGGTTGGTCTGGTTAACGGTCAGGTTAAGACCATGGCGGGCGATATTCAGCAGGGTGGCGCGGGCCGGTTCGCGCTTGCCGCGTTCAATTTCGCCGTAATAGTTATGGGCAATATCGCTGGCGCGGGCTACTTCTTCCTGGGATTTGCTTCGTAGCTGGCGAAGCTGGCGCAAGAGGGGGCCAAGCTGGGAAATAGACTCGTTTTGCATTAGCCGGAAGCCTATTTTAGAATAGAAATAATTTAAAAGGTTGCCTGGTAAATAATAACAAAAAGTTAGCTATTTTTCGAGGTGGGATTTTATGACTATTCCAATTACCCTGCCAGGGTGGGAAGAGTTGAGTAGTGAGGAAGAAGCGGTTGTTATAAACTGGTTCGTACGGGCCGGGCAGAAGGTAGAAAGCCAGCGGTTACTGGCTGAAGTGATGGTTGAAAAAGTCAATATTGAAGTCAGCGCCCCGCAGTCCGGCACAATTGAAGCAATCCTGGCCCCGGAAGGAACCATTGTGATTGCCGGTACTACCCTGGCCCTCCTTAATGAGAGTATATCGCCCGCCGAACCTGATCTTCCGGCCCCACCTCCCACTCCAAAACCTGCCGAGAAATTCCCACCACTGGAAAGAACCAAAGAGCCCTTTGTGCTGGCTTCTCCGGCGGCCCGCCGCCTCGCAAAGGAGCTAAATCTAAACCTGGAAGTAATTTCCCAGAATTTAGACCACATCCACACCAGGCGCATAAATGAGGCAGCGGTTATGGACTACCTGGCCCTGGCTTCTGAAACTAACCCCGGACACGAAATCCACGCCGTACCTGGCCGCCGCCAACCTCAATCACGCCTGAGAAAGCTTATTCGCAGTCGGGTTAGCCGCTCCAGCCAATTTGCGGCGCCTGTCACCCTCACCCGCAAGGAAGATATTACCGGCCTTTTGGCCTCGTTAGCCGCCCGGAACACCAAACCGGGGCCGGAAACGCCGCCCGTAACCCTGATGGCGGCAATCCTTAAAGCAACCGGACTGGCTTTACTCGATTACCCGCTCCTTAATTCTATCCTGGACGGCAGCGATATCATTTTTATGGACGAAAGAAACATCAGCCTGGTTCTGCCCATGGAGGAAGGGGTTATCCTTCCGGTAATACACCGGGTAGATAAACTTTCACTTGAGGAAATTGCCCTGGCAATGGCCGGCCTGGAAGCGGCCACCCGGCGTGAAACCCTCCAATTGAAAGATACTATAGGTAGCACTTTTACGATTAGCGACCTGGGTAGCTATGGCGTGGATAGCTTTACGCCTATCCTGAACCTGCCCCAGGCAGCCATTTTGGGTGTAGGACGGGTAATCACGGAATGGGTCCTACCGGATCAGGCTCAAGCAACCCGGGAAAAAGGACCGGTTGAAGTGCGCAAACTGGAACCGCACCGCTTTGTTACTTTCAGCCTGACCTTTGACCATAGAATCAGCGACGGGCCCTATTCGGCAGCCTTTTTGCAAAGAATGGCCGGTTACTTAACGGAGCCTGACCTGTTATAAAATAAGCTGCGACCCGGCCCCATTTCGGGGCCAAATTGTGGTAAAGTTTCCAACCAGGTACAATTTTATAAATCTACGGAAGTTTTATGAGTGAGCCAGAAATGAAAGTTACGCAAGGGTCTACTAAAAAAACCGCTTCTGCAGGAAGAACTCGACAGGGTTTACTGCCGACGGTTCACCATAAACCAGCGTCTTAAATTGTATGCCTCAGGGGACGTGGATTGGCGCTTGAGAGAACTTGAAAAAGAAAACCAAAGCCATTTAAAAAGAGCATCCGCGCGAAGAAGGCTACAAAATGAAAATAACAATTCAAATCGTCTTCGAAAATACCGAGCAGACACATATCAGGGAAGACCCAGTTGTTTAAGAAATCTTCAGCTTTGAGCGTACCGAGGATACTAAGGCTATCCGAAGCGCAAAATAAATTTGGACAACAATGCCGTCGATTATTTGCACTTTTAATAACCAGTGTTCTCATAAGAAATTAACCCCATTTCTGGAATACCCGAATAGAACCAAAAACAGTTGTTAAACCCCAATATAATTAGTCCTATTTGATACGAACGAGTCGAAATATTCAATTCCAGAAGTAGAGCTATGTAACCCGTTTGAAGGACCTAATCGGACTTCTTCCAGGCGGTAACTTCCATTAGCTACCCCTGTTATGGTTTGAACCTGCTTCCCGTTCAACCATAGATTGATATAACCGGTTTTTCCATTACTGGTTGAGGCAGCCGACCAGGCAATTTCAATGGCCTGGTAACCGTTGGTTATTTTGGACCAGTTACTGGTCAAATTAGTTCCAGAATTGTTTCGAAGCAGGACTCTAACCTGGTAATTCCCGCCACTGTATTTTAGCTGAACGCTGAAAAGGATAGCGCCATTTCCGGCCAGGCCAACAAAAATATCTTGAATTGTATTAGTGCCCAGTTTCACCCCGTGAGGGGAGAAGGAAAACCGGGCATGGTATATATTTTCGGCTTTAGGAGAGGTATCCGAAACATAAATGGGTGTGGTATTGGTAATATTGGCTTGCATTCCAGCACTTCCCATAAAGGCGGCCGCCACCGTTACCGAAAGTCTGCCACCATCCGTGTTAGCCGCGCTCCATTTTCCAAGTGAGCCGCTTTCAAAATCATCTGAAAATATTAACCCAGGCGCAGGGGTAGGCGTTGGTGTGAGAGTCGGTACCGGGGTGCGGGTAGGGGTCGGCACTACCGTCGTGGTTGGCAGAGGTGTCCGAGTAGGGGTCGGTACGGATGTCTTTGTTGGGGTAGCGGTCGGCGTCATTGTCGGAACCGGGGTTGAGGTTGCCGTCGGGATGGGGGAAGCCGTTATGGTTGGCGAAGGGGTTGCCGTTGGAAGTTGAGTTGGGTCAATAGTAGGAGTTATAGGAGACGTCTGAGTTGGAGTCGGCTGATTGGAAATATTTATAAGATAATTATAGGCAGCTAAAAGGTTAATTCGCCCGTTTCCATAAGAATTATCAACCCCAACCGGGCCCAGGTCGTAAGCAGTAGACGTTAGGGCCTGTTCAATTTGGGCCACCGCTGCGTCGGGGAAAGCATTGAACAGCAAAGCGGCACCCCCGGAAACGTGCGGGGCTGCCAGGGAGGTACCGGAGGCGGTATAGTAAAAACCATAAAGGTCAGTGGTCAGGATATTGACACCAGGCGCAACCACGCTGGGGAAAGACCGGGAACTGCCCCCGCAGTTGGTGGGCCCCCGGCTACTATCCGTACTGACAGTACCGGTATTATTAATAGCTCCCACCGAAAAAGCACTTGGGTTATTGGCGGGACTGGTGCTGCTATTGTCGAGTGGTCCATAATTTCCGGCAGCGAATACAGGCAAGATGCCTGCCGCCACCAGGGCCGCTAAATCTGGCTCAAATTCGAGATTACACCCGGTAGCCCCAAAAGCCCACGAGTTATTGATAATGTTTGGTCCATCGGCGGTATCGGGATTACCGTCCGGGTCCAGCATCCACTGGTAACTCAGGTGGACCACGCTTGAAGTGGTAGTACCACTATCATTAAATATTTTGGCGGCAATCCAACGGGCCTGGGGGGCTACCCCGATAGCCGAACCACTGGCGCTTCCTCCTACGGTTACCCCCATGGTCCAGGTACCATGTCCGTTCAGGTCGGTTGGTTCTGTCGAATGCTGACCGTTCGGGTCGTACCAGCTATTAGTCCCACCGCGCCAACTGGCCGCCAGGTCGGGGTGGGTGTAATCAACCCCGGTATCGAGGCTGCCGATAACCACACCTTGCCCCTGATAACCCATGCTCCATAAGGCCGGAGAGTTTATCAGACCTATATTGGTTTCCACGGCGGTGGCCGGGCTTACGGCTGGTTTAGCCGGGGCCTGGAAGGTCGTTTCAGGGACAATACTTTGGACCAGGGGCAGCCGGGCAATCTCGTTGATGACATCGGAATTTGCTGTTACCGCAATCGCATTTTGAATCCACAGAGGCGTGAAATTTTTGACCAGATTCTGGCCTCGACGAGTCGAAAGAAGCGCCTGCAAAACCACCTGGGCAGAATTTGCCTTGTTTTTAAGTCCTTTTATCAAATTTTTCTGGCGTTCGGCCCGGTTTCTACCACCCACACTGGCGGGGTTTAGCTGGTCTTTAAGCGTAACAATCACGCTGATCTGGCTTGAGGCCGGGGCGGCGTTTAGGAGGGCTTCCAGGGCGGGACTCTTTGCCGAAAGCTGGTTGCTAAGACCTGAACCGGCAGCCGCCCCGGCAGAAGCCAATAATAAAAAGGCACAATTTATAATTATTACCCCAAATGAAATAACTTTTTTCATCGCCAGCCTCAATTTCTTTTTATCGCAACGAAGGTTATAAGGATGTTGATAGGATGGGCTAAAAAACGCTTCCCGGCCAATCTCCAGATTAGCCAGAAAAGGCTCCCTGCCAGCAAAATTAACCCGGCGGCCAAATTGAACCAGGGTTGTAACGGCTGGTTCGAGAAAACTACCGGGCGACGCGAGCCGGTTTCCTGGGTAGCAAGGACTTTCCAGGCAAAACTGGTCTGAGCAATGGGTAGGTTCGAGCGTTCGATAGCTACCCCGATTTGCCAGTCACCGGCATTTTGTAACTGGTCGCCGCTTAGCTGGTAATGACCGTTACCATCGGAAGGTAGCTCTACCAGGTTTTCCTGCCCATTGGGTGAGGTCAGCATTAGCCTCACTTTTGCAAATGGAGCCGGGGCCGGACGGCGAGTATTAAAAATATTGAGGTCTACAAAATTACGGCCAGGTCGATTTGGTTTTACCGAAAAACTCACGATTAAATCATTGACCGCCGCGCTATAACTGGCATTGCTGGCAGTTGTCGCCTGGTTGAACGGGGAAAATTCAGGCCCGCGGGCCGGTTCGGCACCACTCAAAAAGGCCGCAAAACCCATTACAATTCCGAGTGTACCAATTTCAAGCAGCAAAGCCCGTTTTAAGAAACGGGGTTTAATTTTGAACCGGGAAGAATCCAGGTGAAGCCATCGCCGCAGGCCAGGATGTAAGATAAGGGCGTTTAAAAGGCCAATCAAGGCCGCGAAAAGGACCAGTTGAAATTTGACCATAAGGGTCTGGCCGTATAGGGTGGTTAATAAACCGTCGAGGGAGGCGATTTGCTGGCCGCTTTTGTAAAACCCGGTCACAGCTAAAACAAACAAATTTAAAGCGGCCAATTTACTAAAACGGCGTAAAATTAGCCAGGCCAGATTACTGCCCTCGGTTTGGGCATTCTTATACCCCTGACCCAAAGCTAAAAGGACTGCCACCAGGCCGCCCAGCCAGAGGCAGGCTGCAAATAGGTGAAGGCTGTCGGCCAGGATATTGAGGACCGGGGAACTACCAGGAAGCCCGGCGTGCGTATTCTGGGAGGCGGTTCCGGCCAAGGCGACCAGTAAAACCAGTATTGACCGGTTATATAGGGGAGATTTCACGCGTCCCACCCCGCTATATAAGAGGGCCAGTAGCAGACCCAAAATTATTTCCCCGGCCAACCAGCGCAGCCCGAAGGTGGTGCCGGTCAGTAACTCCCACCAGCGCTCACCCGATAAATTATCGGCCAGGCCCTGTCCACCAAAAAAAGCCAATCCCAGGGCCAGCGCCACCCACCCGGCCCACCTTGCATACCGGTTAAGGCGTTCCTGCAAAACGGCTAGATTTTCCCGGTGGCTGGATTTTTCGGCGTCTTTAAGCAACTTTTCCTCTGGCAAGACCAATAACCTAAATCCGAGCAGCCCGATGACCCCGGCAAGCGCCCCAAAATTCAGCCAGCGTAAGGTTAAATCCCACCATGAAGGCAAGGCTGGGCCGCCAGGGGCGGATTCATTTACAACTCTTTGTATCCCAAAAACAATAGTCCCGGCGCTGATGTGAAAATCATCTTCGGAGCGGGTTTTCCAGGCCACCCGGTAAGTGTTGGGGGGCAGGGAAGGCAGTTTTATTAGCAGATTGGCTGCCTGGTTAGCAGTCCCTGCGGCCGGGGCCGTTCCATTTTCGGTATCGGGCTGGATTGCCAGTGGGCTAAACCGGTTCCCATCTCCATCAACAAGCTCGACGGTTGTAAAATCGAGCAGCACCGGTTGGTTAAGAAACAGCCTGACCTGACCGGGGGCCGTATCCAGGGTTGCGCCGTCCGGTGGGTCGGTTTGGACCACAATCGGGTGGGCCTGGGCCGGACGAGCAGTTACCAAAACCAGGACAAACAGGGCTAAACCAACTCCCAATAATTTCCGCTTAAACATCGCAAGTTCCTGTCTGGCTAAAGCACCGTTATATGCTCAAGCCGCACATCCCCAAAGACTACCGAAATTTGGGCATGCGGTTTGATGATTCCCTGGGTATTGCGATAGAGCAGGAAATAGGTTTGTCCCGCATTCAAATTATGTTTGGCAGGCATCATTGCCGCCGAATTAACAATGCCGGGCCGGTCTTCCGGTACGAGGACCGGCAGATTTTTTTCTTCCTGAATCATTGCCAGGGCTTTATCCGGGTCGAGGACAATATAGCGGAAGTCCACCAGACCCCCATCGGCGGTGACGCCTACCTGGGTAACCCGGATACCCCAGCGTTGTTCGATTTCGGTGCTGCTGACCGGCACCGAACCGGACCTTTTTGGCGGGCTTTGAAATGGTAAGACCCCCGTTACGAAAGCGATAAGGACAACCAGACCTGTTACAGTCAGGACTATTAAAAAACCTGGAAGAACAAACCTTTTATTCAGGTGCGACTTAATCCAGACCTTGCTTTCCCCGGTTTTTTCGCGAAGTTGGCTTTCCATCTATCACTATCCTTCTTGTGTTCTTTGTTTGGATAATGTCCAGACCGGTTTTAACCAGTCTGGACATTATCCGCCCAGGTTGAAAATAGGATTGGTAAACCAGATCCGGCCCTAACCGCCGATTTGAACTCCGTTACGGGTAGAGACGAACTCGTCAAAGTACTCGCTGCCTCCGGCGGACAACACCCCACTGATTATTCCCAGCCGGGCTGTTTTCACCGAAAGATTAAAGGTTCGCAGGTTTAGAGTCTCCCTGGCAACGCCGTCAATGTACAATTTGACCTGGGCGTTGGTGGTTATCCTGGTACTCGCCAGCCAGCCCACCTCGATGGAATGGCCCCCGGTTGTGAGGTTATACCAGCCGGTCGTATTGGGGTTGTTACCGCTGCTGCGCGTGACGATTAACCGGACCTGCCGCTGCCCGCCGCTCACGCGGTATTCCAGGTGGAATATCTCCTGGTTTCCGTTAAGGGCCTGGAAGATTACCTGCCCGGTGGCGTTGGTGGTGTTGCCGTTCGGGTTAAAGTAGAAACGGGCGTTGTACTTGTTATCGCCGGTGGGCGAAGTGTAACTGGCATAACTGCCACTACCGGTGACAGCCATACCCCTGGTGGTAGCATGCAAAGCCGCCGCGTTGGTCACGCTCAGACCGTTCCCGGTGGTCGCGCACCAGGCGTTGAAATTGCCCGCGTCAAAGTTGTCCGCGAAGATGGTGTTGCCTGTTGAAGCCGCCACGCTAAAAGTCCGGGTCGAAATAGCCCCCCAGTTACCGGCGGCGTCTTTAGCCCTTACCGAAAGGGTATGGGTACCGGCGCTCAGGTTACAGGTACTGATTGGGCCGCTAAAAGTTGTGGAAGCTCCCGCCGGTCCGGTCAGGGTCAGGGCCGAGGCGTTTCCCTGGCCGGGGTCGGCCCCTTCAAACCACTCCACCCTGGTAATATTCGAGCCGGGGCCTTGCGACGGTCCGGTCCCGTTGACCGGGTCAGTGGCGGTGCCGGTCAGAGTTGCCAGGACGGCCCCATTGGTCGGGTTTGGGGTAACCGCCAGGTTGCTTATAGCTGGTCCGGTCTTATCTACTACCAGGGTAGCGGTCGAGAACGGACCCCAGTTACCGGCGGCATCCTGCGCCCTGAACGAGAAAGTATGCGCTCCCAGCGAAAGGGTCTGGATGGTCGAGATTGGTACCTGGGCATAAGCATTTTCGCTGGCGCTATTGAAAGAGCCATCCGTGGGTATAAAGACGATACCGCTACCGGGGGCGCCCGTGGTATCGAGGAAACCTTCCACCGCCTTAATGCTGGAAGATATTCCCCCGGCTAGCGGGTCGGTCGCGGTCGCGCTGATTCTTATGGAAGGGCTGTTCGGTTCGTACAACAAGGTGCCGTTATTCGGATTGGGTGCGACCACCGCATTTGTGGTGGCCGGCCCGGTCCGGTCCAGGGTTAGGTTCAGGTTGGCAAAACTTCCCCATTGGTTGAAGGCATCTTTGCTGTGGATAAAGACGATGTGATTACCTTCGGTTAAATTGGACAGGGTTGGCACCGGGATTGTGCCGGTTAGCTCCACCACCGGGCCGGGGGCCGTTATATTCAAAGGTTGACCGGTCCCGGCGGTGCCCTGGTTGTCTATAAAGTATTCGGCGGCGGTAACCTGGCTGTTCCCGGTAGTCGAGTCATCGCCGGTACCTCGGATTGCTACGGAAGCGCTACCGTTGGTCGGAGTGGTCAGCAGGCTGCCACTCGATTTCGGTCCCACTTTATCGAGATAAAGCACCTGGCTCTGGTAAGGACCCCAGTTGTTGGCGCTATCCTGCCCGTGGACCAGCACCAGGTGAGTCCCGCCGCTGAGGTTCGTTAACCGGGAGGCCGGGATAGTGGCGTTTACATTAACCGAGGTAGTGTTTCCAGGAATCCCGCTGAAATGGGTGCCACTACCCGCAGTACCGGGCGTGTCTATAAAGTATTCGCCATCGGTAATAAAGGAATTGCCATTAGGGGCATCGTTAAGGGTGGCGCTCAAGTTCACGTCGAAAGCGCCGGTGGTGGAGGCCGGGTTTAGTGTTACGGCACTGGTCGCAGGGCCAGTTGTATCGGCGGGTGGACCGGACTGCCCATCCACCTGTAGAAAAGTGAGCATACCCCCAAACGCTACCGAACCACCGCTCATTAACCCGTTGTTGTCGAGGTGGTTCGCGCCGTTGTAGAGAGGGTATTTGGTCCCGGCAGGGGCGGCGGCCGGAATTGTCGTAATCAAATCCAGGGTTTGACCTGCGGCCAGGGTTTCGGCCACGACACCGTAGGGATAATTTAGAGGCTTGCCGTCCGTACCTATCACCTGCGACCGCAAGCCGAGTGAACCGATGGAATGGTCGAACGACCCGGCGTTGACATAGCGCAGCAACACTTTGTGGCCCGCGCCAACCGGGACGGCAGTGGTATTGGGGTAACTCTGCCCGTTTATAAGCCAGTATTTTGGGGCGTACTTGCGCATATCGAAACTGGCCGGGTTAGTGTTCAAGGCCGGGTCAAGTTCGCTAAAGACCTGAACCGTTTCGTCGTCATAACCGCTTAAAGAATTATCATAGGCGGAATTGGCGGCACCAGCCCGGACAATTATGGCCCCAAAAAGACCCATCGCGACCTGGCGCGGCCCATCGGCGGTTAAACCGGCCTGGTAGAGCGAGGTGCCGGGATTGGTAGCCGTAAAAGTGTAGGAGACGGTACCATTGGAGGCCGCCCCGGTCCGGTCCGGCACGATGGTCTGGCCCGGCAAGCTCAGCGAAGAAGCTTCGCCCAGGGTATTATGTAAATTAATAGTTACCGTTTCACCTTTATTGACAATCAGGACCGGGCCGGGCATCTGGGCAGGCGCGTTAGCATCGGCGCTGTAGCCCCAGATAGGGACGGAGGCAGCCCCCGGTAAACTAATGGAACCGGTTTTAACCCACAGGTCGCAGGTCCGAACCGCCCCGACTAGCGAACAGGTCGTGGCCGGGAGACTCGAAGGAGTGAGGACCGGGCTGCTTGCAATAGCCCCCAGCCCGGCGATAGCGGGGAGAGTCACGGCCAGGCACCCGCCCAGTAAAAGAGCGGCTATAACCAGCTTACCCACCCATAAGAAGCGTCTTTTGAAAAATCTAAACATCTTTTAAGCCCTTTCTGGCAGTTTTGAACTTGCATTTTGACGGTTAAAGCTCAAAACCCAACAATTAAGGACAGGTATTCGGCGAAGGCGGGTCAATCCGCTGGAGGGTAAACATACCGCCAAAACCGGTATCGTAGTTTGCCGCCTCGTTAAGGGCGTGGCTGTGCCAGACGTGATAGTATTCGCCGCACTCGTTGTAGGAGGTAACCCCGACCGGTAATTCGTCCTGGATACCCAGGTAAGGGCTTCCGCTATACCAGGTGGCGCTATCTTTAAAGGTAAGGTCTTGCTGGGAGGGTATCGTAACCGGTATCGGGTTCGTGTTGGGTTGCCACAAATCCGTATCGGTCCAGTCGTAGGTCACATCCCAGGTCTGGGACGAGCCGACCAGCACCAGGTATTTTTCGTAAGAAAGGTCTTCGCCAATCGGGCCAACCAGCGCGCTTCCGTCCCGGCCAATTACCCGGCCATTGTTGCCGTGAGGGTGGAAGGGATGATTACGCATACCCACGTTGAGATAGCGGACCAGGGCCGGGTCGGGGTTGGAGGCACTTTTTGGCTGCATATGGACCAGCGCGCCGTAGGGTTGAGTTGGCAGCCAGGCCGCCCCGTTATCAGCGATAGTATCGGGGAAACTGCGCCCGTTTATCATCCAGTAGCGGGGATGGTAAGTCGTTATATCGAACCTGGTGCCTCGCTCTATAGCCTGGTGCAAATCGGGGTCAATTTCCGATAGCAGCATGGTGAATTCGGTCGAGGGATTAAATTTACTGCCACTATTGGCATATGCTTGATTGGGATGGCCGCTCGGACGCACCACCAACCCGCCAAACAAACCCATTTGAGTCTGTTTTTCGATGTCGGTGCCGCTCTCGTAAAGGTAGGTTCCCGGCTCTTTAGCCACGAAGCTATAGGTTACGGTCCCCCCGTTTTTCCCGGCTACGGTGGTAAGAGAAGTCAGCTCACCGTTGAGATACTGGGGTTGGCTGGGAATACCGTTAGCCAGCACATCTTGCTGGCCGGGGAAGATTATTGATACATCTTCCGGCAGGGTATTTTTCAACGTGACCGTGACCGTATCGCCCTGGTTAACGCACAGAAACGGGCCGGGATACTGAAAGCTGGTAGCGTCGGGCGAATAACTCCACATAAAGATGGTATTGCCATCGGGGGTGCTGATGTAACCGGTTTCGGCAGTCAGGGTGAAACTGGCGTCAGGGCTGGTCGTACAGACCAGGCCGGAAGAAGGTGTGGTGGCCTGGGCCAGACCGGCGGCTTCGACGCGGGAAGTCTGGGCCGGGGCGCAGGAAAGCACCAGGGCACATAACAGGACTGTAACCGCCCAACCACCTTTTAATTTTAAGCCGTACCTTTTGCGTGTAGGTTGCATAGTATGTCGCTCCTTCTTGTAGGAAAATCCCGGTTCGAACTCAGGTGTTGGGGGCGGCCTGGGGCGACAGGGTTCCGGCAGGCGAAATCCTGACCTCGGTCATCTGGCCTCCGGTACCGGTGCCTCCATTATTCAGGTACATAAACTTGCGGTTATACAGTAGATAGGTGGTATCGGTTGTTACATTGGGGGCGGTAAAAATGGCATCGTAGCTTTCACCCGGCCCGATATAAACCGTATTGGTCTCGTAGCTGACATCAGCCCCATTGCGAATTTGCGGGTTGGTGGTGCCCAGTCCTTTTAGTAAAGTTGCGTCCTTGCCGACAATCCGCATGGACAAGCCATCCAACGTCATAGCGTGCTGCTGGTAGCCCAGGTTGACGAACCGCAACAGGACTCTCTCCCCGGCATTGGCCTTTACCAGCGAAGAAATCGGCTGGTATTGCAAAACCGGTTGGCCCGGTATGGTCAGGGGGTCGCCCGCCGGTTGTAGGGTATCGGGAAAGCACCGCCCATTCATGAGCCAGAAGTCGGGACTGTATTCGCTCCAATCCGAAACCTGGATATGGGCGTCATCATAATGGGCAGAGGCCCATAATTCGGTCAAAAAGATGACAAATTCCCGGTCATAGGCCGTCGAAGCATCGTTATAGACGTATTTCTGGGTCGGTGTATTCATGGCGGGCCGGACAAATACCACCCCGGTCATGCCCATCTGGACGTGTTCGACATCCTCAAAGTGGCAGTGGTACATATAGGTACCGGGGTCGTGCGGTTTGTAGTAATAGGTAAAATCACGCCCAATAGGCACCGCGATAGACATTTCAGGAACGCCATCGAAAAGAGGAATGGCATTTCGAAAACCGTGCCAGTGAATGGTGTGTGAGTCTACAAGGTCGGGCCGGACCTGTAACCCCAGGTTTGTCAGGGTTATCCTGACATCGGCTTCCTGGTCTACGTATAGAAGGGGAGCAGGAGCCTGGGCCTTGCCTTTCTGGTCATTCACCGCCGTGGAGGAAAGACCCGTAACATTACGGAAGCCAAAAATATAGGTCGTCCGCCCGCCGGGAGCCAGGGGGTCCGGGTAGACTGTCCTTGGTGGAGTATCGCCCACAATCGACGATGGCCCCGGCAAATAAATCCAACCGTCGGTCCCCACCAGATGAATATTTGTCGAGGTCGCCATCGGTGGTGCCGCTACAATGGCTGCTTGCACCGGGGCCGGGTTTGCCAGGACCTTTGCCATCGCTGGCAACAAATTAACCCCTGCCAAAGCCGCCATTCCACCGCCTAGCGAAATAAAGTTTCGCCTGGTTAGCTTCTTCCGGGAAGTGGGAGGTTTAGTCATAATAAGTCTCCTTTAGCTAAAATAACTTTCAGGGTGAGCTAAACAAAGTTATAAAGCAGACCGGTCGCGACGGACCGGTCCGCTGGCTTGGATTGTTAGGGTAATGTTCCCCCGGAGAAGTCATCGAGTTTTGGCGGGAGCATGGTGGTCGTATTGAAATTACCGCTGGGTGGCACTGACGAAATCCCAATATTTCCACCGGCATTGGCGTAAGATGTCGACCAGGCTTGCGGCGTGGTTGTGACGTTGACCGACCCCACAAACACGTTATCCAACCAGACCGACACGGTGCCGTTAGCCTGGGCGCTGGCTTCCAGGACCGGCGTAGCCGAGGCAGGCGCCGCGACCGTATAGGTTGCCTGGGTAACCCAGCGCTGGCTGACCGGCGTTAAAGAGCAGATCGACACCAGTTGCGGACAGGCTGTCAGGGTCTGGACGATAACCTGGCGGTTAGACCCGCTTACCAGGTAATTTACCTTGATAGCGTGGCTGGACCAACCCAGGCCGTTAGCCACCAGGCCACCCAGTTTTAACATCAAAGCTTGCGCGGCCCCGGTCGTGTTAGTCGCGGTTAATTTAAAGGACGCCGCCTGGTTTGCTCCGAAACTGGTTGGATTCCAGAAGACCATGCCGCCATTCGGTAACAAACCGGAGTTACGCAGCCGGGCCACATTGGTGTCAACCTGGTACTGGATAGTATCGCCGCGCCAGTTATTGCCCAAACCGTACAGGGGTGAGCCGGTATTGGCCCGGTTGAAGTTATCCAGCACGGCCAGGGTCGGTGCGGGCGGCGGTGGGGGCGGTGGTAGCAAAGCGCCAGGGATTTCATCGCCACCAATATCGAACAGGGTACCGCCAGGCCGGGTATCGCCATCAATATCACTGAGTGGTGCCAATACCGTTCCGACTTTATCAATACCCTTATCAATAGCCGGGGAACCGCCCGTGTTGTTTACAGGCGCTTGCAGGTGGTAATTCCCCAGCAGGTTCGGCGGCAAATCCACCGCCACCAGGGTCGAACCGAGAAAACTGGGGTCACCGCGCCAGGGGAAGACTGCTACCGCCGAGTTGTAAGTCGCGTCTTTTATTTGAGGGTCAACCGAAAGGTTGGTCGGGCTTGGCGTGAACCCAACAGCGCTTTGGATATCGCTATAGGTCGGCGCCAGCAGACCCGTGTTGTCGGCTACCCCCATGTCCCAGTAGTTGACCGGGTTGGGGTCGCCGGGCAGACCGGCCCCGTTGAGAGTCAGGCCGTTCCAGGTCCCGGCCCGGTTATCCCAGAAGATGTTGTTAAATAACAGCGGTTTACTGAACAGGGGTGACCCCGCCGGTAAAGCGGCCTGGAGCAGCACGCTATTAGCCGCTGTAGACAGGCCCGCCGGGGCCGGTTGGCCGTTACTGGTCGCGGCGGTGGCCGTGGTAATGTTCTTCATGATGGTGTTATTCACGATCTGAACATTCGGCGCGTCGTCCAGGGCAAGCCCGCCACCTTCGTGGGTCGAAACATTATTCACAATAAAGTTGTTGTAAACGTGCATCTGGGCCGTCCCGGCCATCAGGAAGCGGATACCGCCGCCATCATCGTTTGCCAGGTTATCCTGGATCTGGTTGGCGTAAATATCTACCGTCCCTGCCCCGGCGGAAAGGTTGTTGGGGTTGGCGGGCAGTTCACCCGCGATAAAGACACCCGCGCCTTCATCATAGGAGCTGTTAAAGTAAATCCGGTTGTTATGGATCTTGCCATTGGGGCTCAGACCATAATGGCTGATGCCGCCGCCGTATTCCGCCGAATAATTACCGCAAATATCGTTGTGGTCTACCTCGTAGCCGTTACTGCCGGTAAAGAGGGCAATCGAGCCACCCAGGTTAGTCCCGCCATTGGCTAAAATGCGGTTGGAGGCAATATGCAGGTTATAATTATGGTTGTCACCTACATAAGCGGTCCCGACCCGGATTGCTCCACCGTAGGACCCGCCGTTACTCTGGATAACGTTGTTGGTTATTTGCAGATAACCGGCGTAGCCATTGACGAAGATACCGCCACCCTGGGTTAAAGCCACCCCACCATTTGGTAAAGAATTAACCTTGTTGGGGTTGCCAAGTTGGTCACCACCCTGGATGGTCAGACCATCAATTGCGGCGTTGAAGTTGCGGTTCCTGGCATCGGTGAAAGCGGAACTGGGCGTAGCCGGGGCATAGACCGTCACCACCGCGCCATCGTAAATCTGCTGGTTCCCGGCCCGGTTTAACCCCGTTACCAGGGTAGTCCAGGGTCCGGCGTTTATCTGTTCGTAACCAAGCCCATCCAGGATAGAGCCGGGTACATAGGTATTATTGGACCGGACCCCGCCTGGCCCCACGCCCTGTAACTTGATAGGTCTGGAAATTACGATATTTTCGTAATAAACCCCTTTCGGGTTGACCGGTGTGACCGTACCGGGATAAACCACCACCAGCGCTTTGCGATTATTAATGTTATTGCCAGTGGAAGCGGCGGTTACCGCCGCCTGGATGGTGCCGTAAGTCTTGCCGGGCCCGGCCTCATACAGGGTCGGATTGTAGGTGCCGTTCAGGATGTGAACGGTCAGGCCGTTAACGCTGGACTGGTTGTTACTGCCGATAACCGTCAATTGTTGGGGCCCGTTAAAGGAACCGCTCGCGGCGGGCACCGCCAGGGTAATCTGGCTGTCGGTCCAGGTGCTACCGGTAAATCCGCTCTGAATGGTCTGGGAACCGAGGACCACTTTGCCAGGAGTTGTCCCGAAACCCTGGCCGCTGATTATTAACTGGCGCGCCGCCCCGCTATCGGTCTGTCTGAAATAGGGTTTGTTGACCGCGAATACCTGCGGGGTAGCTCCATCCAACCGGCACTGGGGGAAGGTATTCGCCTGGGAGCCGGGGATAGCAATGGCAGTATTGGTCGCGGTCGGGGCCAGGTCCGCCGGAATAAGCAGCCCCGGCCACATTTCGAATTCGGTCCCAATGGTCCGGTAGTGCGGGTTATAGTTAGCGTTCAGGTGACCGGGTGCGCCGGGGTCGTTGCCTACAAAGCGATAGACGTTCGGGCATGGTCCCGCCGGTAAAGGACAGTTATAGGACGAGGTAGAGGGCATCAACACCTCGAATAGACCGTTCGGGTCGCTCTGAATGGTATCTACCAGGCGCCCGGAAAAGTCGTAGATACCGATAGGCGCGTTCGGTACGCCCCGTTTTTCACCGAAAAGAGTTTCCTGGGGATTGCTCGAAACATTGAGGTCATCCACAATCAGGCCCGTAAAGCGGCCCGGTAGAGGCACATCGGTGAAAAGGTTAAAGTTAGGCGCTATCGAGCGGCTATTCTGGACCGTCACCAGGCGCGTGTCGCAGAGGGGCCGGGACTGCCCTTCGTAGGGACTGCCCCCGGCGTCCAGGAAGTAAGGGTTGGTAACATTGACCGTGTGGAGCGGCCCGGCGCAAAGGGTCGGCGGAATCTGGGGCGTGAACTGGTCGCCGTTGAAGACGTTGACATCCTCCTCTTTGGTAACCTTATAAAGCGGGCGACCAAAAGCATCGTTAGGGATTTCCACCTGCACCAGGTAGTCACCTGCCGGTAAAGCAGTTTCGGGGATTGGTTGGCCTGTAACCGGGTCGGCCAGGATAGTGCCAAAACCATAGTTTCCGTCTACCGTCGAGAAGCCATTCTGGTACTGCACCCCCATCATAGGTACTTCCAGGCAATCGTAGTCGCCAGTAGAGGGCGGCAAAACACTCTGGACGACCGGGTTGCCGTTGAGGTCGAGGGCGGCGCAGTTTTTAGGCCGTTCCCAGGTTTCGGTCGTGTAGGTATTGAGCAACGGTCCTTTTTTATAGGAGCCATCGGCTTCCATCACAAAATTACCGTCGCTATCCTTGACCGTGGCGTAAAGTTTTACATCCAGACCGGGGATGCCTGGTTGGTAGGTTTCGGTCGCGGCATAACGGGGGTCGAGTTCGTTGCGGGTCGTGTCATAGGTAACTGTGCCGACAATACCCCCGTTGGTGCCGGGAGCATAAGGTTTGACACCCCAATCCATCCGGCCTGACAGGCCGATTACCGGGTGAACACTCACGTCTACGCCTGCCCCCAGTAAAGTGGTTTCCTGGGGTTGGTTGTCAGCCTGGTAGGTGACGCCGGTTGTAAAGAAGCGGTCGTTGTAGACTTCCATTACAACCCAGGCGGTCAGGGGATAGCCGTTTGGGAAGAGGTAATAACCGTTCTTATCTGTCACCGCCGTGGTTGAGCCCCGGTCCATGACCGAGTTTCCCCGCGTCTTCAGGGTGACGACCTGGTTAGGCAGACCCTGCTCGCCGGGGTCGCGCTTGCCGTTGCTATTCGAGTCAATAAAGACATAACCGTCGAGGGTGGTCCACCACCCGGCCAACAATATTGTGCCCATGTCGGTGGTCTGGCCGCCCACTACCGTTACATTCCGCAACTCTAAAATCTCGTTCTGGGGGCCGTCCCAGATAGCGGCCTGGTAGTCCCCGGCAGGCACGTTGGGAATATTAAAGGTGCCATCGGCGTTGCCCTGCCCGACATAGACGGACTGGTCGCCGCGCTGCAAATCGTTAAGAGCAATCCAGGGTTTATTGATCGGCTTATCGACCTTGGTGCCCGCGCCGATGGTAAAGTCCTGGTTGTTGAGCGGCACGCCCCCGGCCTGGGGAATATAGGTCTTGGAGGAGTCGACAACCCCTTTTATGGCCCCGGTGCCACCGGTCATAATATTGGTGGGCTGGACGAAGCCAAAGGGGATAGCCGGGACCGGCTCCGCATTTGGCCCGGTAAACTCGGTATCAAATCCGGTCGCGCCCTCCTGGACCCATACGTCAAAATCGTGCCAACCTTCCAGGGTCGTTGTCTGGACCCAGGTCGTCCCGGCAGGAGGTATCACCTGGGCGGTATAACGGTTTGGCCCCACGTTCGGGATAGTTATAACGCCGTCATTACCGCTCAGGCAGCGACCCCCCGTCCCGGCAATAGGGGTCGGTTTGCCAACGGCGTCCAGGGTTATTTTCCCGGTGTTATCGGTGACGTACTGGGTACAAAGTGGATTGCCGAACCAATCGTCCGTAACCTCACCGAGAACATCAAAAAGGTGGCCCTGAAAACCCGGTATACCGAGTTCTCCCGGTACATCGTACTGGCCGTTCACGGTATTGGTGTCGTTAAAGACCTGGATTTTAACAGTCGCCAGGGGCAGCGGATAAGGTTGTAAGGCCACCGTAAGCGGGCCGGGGTCGCTAAAGGTGCTGAAATGGACCCCATCAATTTTATAATTATCCGCCGTAACCGAAATCAGGTAGTTGCCGGGGTCGAGGGTAATCCCGGTGGTGCCATTGAGGAGGGTCTGGTCACCCTGGGTGACAATCGGGGCCGCACCGGGAGCAGCATGGATGGACGGCCAATTACAGGTGTCCGGGTAGCTTTTGCCATTCGCGCTAAAGCCGGGAGCACAGCCGTTCTCCCTGGCCTGGGTCGGGTCTCCGGCATTATCCTCGTTAATAATAAATTGATATTCAGGAACCGCTGCCCCTTTTGTTATCCCTCCTGGCTGGGTTCCCGGCCAGTTTGGTTCGGTGCGGGCGCTAACCACCTTGAGGTGAATTGTCACCGGGGCGGCTACGGGGGCGGCCGCCGTACTAGCCAGGGTATTTGTCGTCACTTTGATACTGGCCGGGGCCGCTTCAGTAACCTGTGGATAAAGGGCCAGTAAAAAAGCTTCAACCAGGAGCAAGCGTAAAAAGGTGGTGAGTTTAAGATTTAACTTGAGTTTAAGCATAGCGAATGACCTCTCTGACCAGAAAGCCTTCTGTTCTGGTATAAACAAATGGCAAACCAAATTCATCCCACGATAAAGACCTTTGGATGAGGGGAAGAGATATAGCTTCAGTTAGGACAGTTTGGCGAAAAGTTGGAACTTAATCGACCCGATTAAATCGGGTTGCCAAGTTACAATTACAATTCTCACAATTAAAATGACAGTATTAGAGAATTACGCTCAAAATACGTGGATTAAATCTACCGCTTATTAAGAAAATTGTATATCGGGAAAAACCGAAAGTACTGGGTCCAAACCCCCGTTTTTAGGACCGTTGATACCCTGAAAACTTATAAGATGAAACCCTAAAAACTATGAGGAAGTTACCACTTTATATAGTAAAAACCCTTAAGGCGAATAAGGGTTATTCCTATTCTTTTCCACATTTGCCCCAATCACTGAACTTTTGGAACCGAATTCAGCAAAAAATCTAACGGGATTTAATAAAATCGTTCTCAAAATAAAAAAGGTTTTCCTTATCAGGAAGACCTTTTTAGATAATTAATTAAAATGATTAAATTAAAACCGGATATAAGGACGCCGCCCCGACTCCCAATAGAACATACCTTATTAAGTTTCGGCGGAGATTAATCCGGTCCGTATAGCATACCTGACTAACCCTGTGACATCGTGAATGTCGAGGAGAGACATAATTTGACCACGGTGCGACTCAATCGTCTTAACGCTGATATTCAATTTGTCAGCGATTTGCTTGGTGGTATTACCCTCGGCAATCAGTTTTAATATCTGGCGTTGCCGGATGGTAAGTCGCTCCATTGACCCGGCTTTACCACCTACCCGGTCTATATAGTCTCCGATTACCTGTTTTGACACAGCCGGGCTGAGATAAGATTGGCCCAAACTCACCGCTTTTAAGGCAATTTCAAGCTCAGCTATACCGGCATCCTTTAGCAAATAGCCTTTAACCCCAGCATGCAAGGCTTGCCAGACATATTCCTCGCTTGTGTGCATCGAAAGAATAATAATTTTTACTTCCGGGTAAACCCTGGCGGCTTGAGCTACTTCCAGGCCGTTAAATTTAGGCATTGTAATATCCATTAAAACAATATTTGGGCGCAGGGTTTCGATTAAACGTAAAGTTTCTTCACCATCACTGGCCTCCGCGATAACTTCAAATTCCGGCAGGTTCTGGAAAAGCACCCGGATACCCGCTCGCACCAGGTTGTGGTCCTCGGCCAAGAGAACCGTCGTAACAGGCTTCATTACAAAACCTCTTTTTGTTATCTAAAGTTAATTATTAAATGGAAAATTGCGCCGAAACGCACGAACCTTCCCCCGGATTTGAGATAAATTCCAGGCGGCCTTTTACCAGGTGAACCCTTTCAAGCATACCTAGTAAACCCATACTTGCCCCATTTACAGACTTTTCCAGGGCTTCCTTTACGACAAACCCAATTCCATCATCCTGGATAGAAAGATAAAGACTTTCTTCCTCGACCCGGAGTTCTACCCAGATTTCTGCGGCCCTGGCATGACGTAAAATGTTTGTAACCGCTTCTTGTACCAACCTGAAACAAACCGTTTCAAGCTCAGCAGGCAATCTTTTTTGCAAACCTGAATCTACCGAGAAATTAATTGGCACCCCGGCCCGGCTGCTTACCCGGTCCAGGTACCAGCGCAAAGCCGCCACCAATCCCAGGTCATCCAGCATCGACGGTCTTAACTCAAGGGATAGAGTCCTGACCTGTTGTAGGGTTAACTGGGTTATTTGAATACTTTCTTCCAACTGACTTTTAAAATCGGTAACATCTGCTACGGTTTGGAGGTTTTGCAAACTTATTTTCAGGGCGGTAATTGCCTGCCCGATTTCATCGTGGAGCTCACGCGCTATCCGGCGCCGTTCGGTTTCCTGGGCTTTCACCAGGGAAACCGAGAGGGCCTGTAACCTTTTTTGGGCATCCTGGACTTGCTCAAAAAGATGCGCATGTTGGATTGCGATGGAAAGCTGGCTTGCCACCTCATTAGCAATTTCCAGGTTATCAGCGCTAAATTTCTCGGCCTCCTCACTCCCAATACTCAAGACACCGATGGTATTTTTTCCGGCTATTAACGGCAGGTGAATGGTTTTGTCTTTGAAACCTTCAGACTCCCCGTTCCCTGTGAAATCATTCTTAAATTCTGGGTAGGTGATTGCGATATTATGTAAATCAGGATTGGTAGAAGGCCCGATTTTGGGACCTACAAAAACCCTCTCCTGGTCGGGATTTTCAAGCAAGGCTAAAACGTTTTCATTTTTGGTTAATGGGTCAAAGCCGACCACCCTTGCCCATGAAAAGCTGGTTATCTGGCTGAGATGTTCAATCGCTCTCTGGGCTATTTCCCCCGAAGAATGGGCCGCCAGTATTGCCCGGTCAAGGCGGTGCAAGTTTTCCAGCCGGGCAGCGTACTGCTGGCGGTCTTCCAGCGATTTACGCAAATCCTGTTCGGCCTTTTTATAGCTGGTCAGGTCCGAAAAGACACTGATTAAACCAATCGTTTCTTTGTTTTTCAAAAGTGGCACAGTCGAAATTTCGGTGTAAATTACATCACCTTCCCGCCGGGGAAGGGCAATCTCGATTTTCTGGTTTTGGTTAGCACCAGGCGCATGTAACCCCTCTTTAAGGTTAGAATGAATTTGCCGGGGAAGCAGGTCCAGGGCTGACTTCCCAACCAGTTCGCCCTGTTTGAACCCAGTAAAGGAAGCAAAGGCCGGGTTGACAAACTGAAAATTTAAGGAAGTATCCACAACGGTTAGCCCCTGCCCTATACTATTCATAACCTGTAAGGCAAAATCGCGTTCGGACCGCAAAGCTTTTTCAGTCCGGCGGTGAATAATCAGGGTCAGTAGCAAAAGGGCACAACCTGCCAGGCCGATTATGAACCAGGCGCTGTTCTGGGAGGTTTCTCGCGCTGACATAAATTCTTTATTGGCCTGTTGTAACTCGTTTTTAATTAACTCCTCAGAAAGGGCCCGGCTGCTGGTAGAAAGGGGTGAGCCTTTGGTACGCCAAATGAAAATGGCTTCGGCGTCCTGGTTCTGGTCGTATAGCTCGGTCATTTTTACCAGCACTTCATTCAAGTCGGCCAGGTGAACCTGTAAAGAAGTGTAAAGGACATATTGGTCTACATTTGGTTTGAAATTGTTTAAAGCCTGGTTGGTGTTTACCTCCGCCCGTTGAAATTCCTTTAAGGAGGCCAATTTACCAGTCAGGTTATAATCCAGGACGTTACTTACCATCTGATTTTGGGCTGTCTCAATCTGGTTGACCAGTTGAACCCGTTCGAAATTATTTTTCTGGTTCTCCAGACCGCTGGTAGAGTTATAAAGGGCCAGCAAAGCCAGGCTAATAGATACGATTATAAGGGCAATTGAAATTACCAGGGTACTGGTAAGTCTTAACGAAAAACGCTTGTTGGTTGGTTTCAATTTGGAAAGGACCGGTTTAGCCAACCAACTTTTTTCATCGTAATTTTTAGGAGTTTTAACCGGGTAAATCTTCACTCTTTATCATCCTATTTGATTTGAATGGTTTTAGCTGATTAAAGGGTTGGTTCTAATCAGGATGACTTTTTCTGCCTGCAAGGACTTTTAGGCTAAAATTGTGGTTGCAAAGGCAGTTTTATTTTTCCATTTTAGGTTTTTAGACCGAGTGTTCCTGGCACCTGGCTAAACACATCGGCCAGCCCCTCAACTTTCTGCGCTAACTGCTTACGGGTAGCCGCGTTTACCTGGGAATAATTCAGGGCCCGGTTATCCGCCGAAAAGAATGGATTTATATCGTTTTGCACTATGGAAAACCGTTCCATAATCAAGGTATCAAGTTCGGGATTGGCTCTACCAACATAACTTCTAAAAATTGAGTAAACGAAGAGGGATCCTTCAAGATTGGCCTTGAAATCGTTCAGGTCGGTATGGCTATAGCGTTCTTCCTCGCCGGTAATTTTATTGGATAAAATTTCCTCAATAAGCGAGGCGGCTCCGGTAATAGCCAGGGAGGGAGTAATCATTAAACCACTCACCTCAAGTTCGCTCTGAAAATTTTTTAAATCCTGGACAAGACTATCCGCCAGGGTGTCCAGCCTATCATCCAACCGGCCATCCTGGTAAATAGCTTTCTCCAGGGTGTGAAAGCCGGTCCAATTGGGGTCTAGCTCGCCTTTAACCATTTGTTCCGGGCGGCCATCCAGGGCAATATCATAATCTTTAAAAGCTTCGGCCAGAAACTCAATTTCTTCAAATTCAAATCGGGCTTGTTCATAAGCCAGTTGAGTTTTCTTAATGTCCCTGGTTTTAATGGCGTCTCTCAGGGCCAGCCCTTTTTGGACCAGTAATTCGGTTTTATTGAATAAATGCTCTCTTACTTTTGAAGAAGTAAGTTCAACCTCTTCCACGGTTAAAGGCTGGACTTTTCGTGAAAATTGAGAGGGCGAGTTTGAATTCGGAACAAGTTTAATTACATCAATTAAATCCTGGTCAAGTTGTTTTACCATAGGTAGGATTTCGCTAATACTAACGGCGTTGCTGCGGAGAAATTTACGTTCAAGCAGACTAACATTACTATCCATCTGGTGAAAGGCATCCTTAGAGTAAACCCTTACAATAACCAGGATGTCAAACCAGCGATTATCAAACTTTTTGAAAGCAATTTTCGCCTCATCAATCTGGTTTTTCTCTAATAACCCGATTGTTGTGGACAGGTTTACTTCCAGAGCTTTCAAGGTTGTTAGGTCACTTGGTTCTTCTTTTAAAAGGATGGTCGGAGGGGCTTTTACAACGTTAACAGGCACAGGGGTATCTTGCGTCCCGCAGGCACTCAGCCCCAAAGAAGCTATTAAGATGGATAATGTACAGAGGACCCAGCCCCAAAGGCCCTGTTTTTGACGAATTTTCATCATTGTTAGCCCGTATTATTTAATATTTAAAAGGGTCTAGTAAATGTTTGGTTTGAGAACCTCAGAAATTCACAGGGAAATTTTCTGATTCCTGAAGGGTCCAGATAGGATTGAGGAAATTTAAAAACCTTTAACCCGCACACGCGCCGAAATTAGATTAAATCAATCTGGAACATATTGAATTTAAGAATTTCCACTCTGAAATTCAATATTGGATGGGAAAAGACCCCAGAATTGTTTGGAAAATTAACGAAATGCCTAACCCTTTAGGCTATTGTCAAGCTCGAATTACCTCTGAAACAAAATAAAAAACTTTTTAATGAATTTAAGGGACTCTTAAGGTTGCCGACACCAATATGAAAATATTTACTTATAATGCCACTTCGAAAGAATAGGACTGGTAACATTGGGGTTATTGTAACATATAAAAGGAATTTTGTTTACTTATTTTTTAAAATTTTATCCACTGGTAGGATGAGAGACTGTTTAATAAAAGAAAAGAAAGCTAAAATGAAAACAAGTAAGGAGTAGCGAGGAGGTAAGATAAAGGGTAAACTTTCGGTTAATGACACTCTTGCCGTGGAAGTCCGGCTCAAAGCAGGTAGGAAAACAACGCCAAGCGCCGCCATAATTGATAGTCAAACAGTTAAATCCACTCCCACCGGTAGTTTTGACGGCTTTGACAGGGCTAAACTTGTCAAAGGGAGTAAACGTCAAATTCTGGTAGACACACTCGGTTTACTCATCGGTGTGGTGGTGCATTGTGCAAGTATTCTCGATTACAAAGGGGCAAATCTCCTTTTTGAGAGAAACCACACCAACCTTTTAGCGGGAAACCTTGAGCATATCTTTGCTGACGGAGGTTATGACGACGTTTTGTGTTATGCCGAGGCCAACGAATATAACTGGCGTTTAGAGGTGCTGGTATAACCAGCCGAACGCAAATGTTTTGTAGTAATCAAGAAAAGATGGATAGTCGAGATAATCCGAACGCAAATGACAAAAACGAATGTGTTCACTCTCTCTGGTTTTGACGCCTTTTATCTTTTCCTAGACCCAGTTTCTGACGGAACCCAATCCTTACCTGGCCGAGGTCTACTGACCTTTACCTGGAAAGGCTTCTTAGCCCTCGCCCGGTGCGGCCAGTTGTTTACGCCAGCTATAGAGGCTGCCATTAATATCCTGGCTGGCTGCCGTTCGCTGCGCTTCTTGCCAGATTATACGGTAAGTTTCTTCACCTAATACTGCGTGGGCTTTCTTTAAAAGAACGGTGATTTCTCCCGGCGAAATCGCATATAGCGTTGAACCCTTAACGGTCTTCCACAGTCCATCGGCCAGTGCGGCCAACCGCACGACCTGCCTGGCGACTACCTGGTTGGCGGGAGTATCTTCCGGTTCACCAAGAGGCTGAGACAGCGCAAAGGCAAGTCCTTCCAGGCTGTTAGCTGCCCCGCTCTGCAAGCTCAACTTCTGAAAAAGGCGTAAACTTTCCTGGAAGAAGGTTTCGGCTAATTCGTACTGCTGGCGGCGGACCGCCACAAAGCCGAGGCCCAACCTGGCCCAGGCGCTGCCGCGCCGCTCGCCTACTTCTTCCAGGTGGTCCAGGCTTTTTTTGAAGAGGCTTTCGGCGGTGGCATAATCGTGACGGTAAAGTTCCAGGCGGCCCAAAAAGAAAGCAGTTAGCCCCTCGAAACGGATGTCGCCCAGGTTCTGGAAAATTTCAAGGCTTTGCTTGTATAACCCTTCACCACCGGCCTGATCACCCTGCTGAATAAAACCGGTAGCCTGGAAATAGTAGAAAACCGCCTTCTGCCAGCGGTTAGTGATGGTCGCAATCAACCGGTGGGATTCGGCTATCAGGAGCGGACCACTTGCAATCCCCCGGCTGGCCTGGGAAAACCCAAGCAACGGCATAACCAGGGGCAGGTATTCATCAACCTGGTAGCGGCGAGCCAGGGCTAAGCCTTCGCTACCGTATTTATCCAGGACAGCATAATCCTGCTGACTCCACGAAATGATCATCATGCCGTATAAAGCTTTTACTGCAAGAAAGGCCTGAAAAGGCGAGAAGTGGTCCGGCAACACTACCTTGCTATAAGCCAGATAGAGTTTTTCGAGCCAATCGCGCCCTTCCTGCAAATAAGCGCGCACAAACCAGAACCACTCCAGGGCTAACGCCAGCCTCAAACCTTTTTCCAGGACATCGAAGCGGGCTGCCGGGCCGCTGCCGGTTTCCAACGACCAACGCAAGGCTGCTCGCAAATTATCGTGCTCGGCATCATACAGGTTAAACCAGTGCGCCTGGTCGGGTCCGAACAGGGCCGGTTCGCCTGTTTCGGCCTGGGCCAGGTAATAATCCAGGTGCCGCTGTCGTAACCGGGCCAGTTCACCGCTCTCGGTCAGCTTTTCCAGGGCGTACTGGCGAATCGTTTCCAACAGTTGATAACGCTGGTTTTGGGGCTGGCGGTCGACCACAACCAGCGATTTATTGACCAACTGCCCCAGTAAGTCGAGCGCTTCCCACTCCTCGACCGGGCCGTTATCCCAGGCGCAAATTTTTTCAAGTGCTTCCAGGGTCCAACCACCCGCAAAGACCGCCAACCGGTTTAACAGCACGCGCTCGGCTTCGGAAAGGAGATTATAGCTCCAATCAATCAAGGCGCGGATAGTCTGGTGGCGGGGCAACACCGTCCGGCTCCCCGCCGTGAGCAGCCGGAAAGAATCTTCCAACCGGGCCGCAATTTGCTCGACCGACAGCATTTTGACGCGGGCGGCGGCCAGTTCCAGGGCCAAGGGCAACCCATTGACCTGGCGGCAAATCCGGCCCAGACCTGCCAGGTCAGTTTCGGCCAGGTCAAAATCGGGCCGGGTAATTTTAGCCCGTTCATAAAAGAGGCGGGCCGCCTCCGACTTTTCGAGAATCTGCGCAACCGAAATGCCGGGTTCGTCCGGTGGCAGCGACAAAGAACCTAGCGGCCAGTTTATTTCCCCGGCAATCCCCAGGCTTTCCCGGCTGCTGGCAAAGATGGTCAGACCGGGACACGCTCGCAGGAGATTTTCGGCCAACCGGGCGCAATCGGCTACCAGGTGTTCGCAGTTATCCAGGACCAGCAAAAGCCGGCGGGCTTCCAGGTATTTAATCAAGGTAGCCTGGCTGGGGCGGCCCTGTTCGTCGGCAATTTCCAGGGCGGCGGCAATTACCTGGGGCAGTAGCGCCGGGTCATCGAGAGGGGCAAGTTCGACTAACCAGACTCCGTCCGCGAAGTGGTTGACCAAACCACCCGTAACTTCAAGGGAAAGGCGGGTCTTGCCAGCCCCACCCGGTCCGGTCAGGGTTACAAGCTGGCCCGGCTTCTGGGTGAGCAGCCTTTGCAGGTCGGCTTTTTCCTGTTCTCGGCCTACGAAGCTATTTAGCTGGCGGAAAAGATTGTGGCGGGACGACCCAGAGGCTGCTGCGGAAGCAGGAAGGTCGTGGATTACAACCGCAGTTGGTGAGTTCGGGACCTCACCCGTTAGAGCCGGTTTTTCCGGCTCACGTGTTACCAGAGTGATGTTCTGAAAGTTATCGGGAGCAACCGGAGGATTTTCCAGGAGAGCCGTAAACCAGTGAGCGTCAAAAAGCGGGTAGGCCCGGTAACTGTCCGGTTTGGCATCGAAACTTTTTTTGACAGCCTGCCAGAGCCGGGCGGCTTCGGCCATTTCTTTGCCGGGTATAAAAACTCGATATTGCACGAAGATTTCCAAAAGACTGCGCAGGTGCTGGGGTTTAGGCAGGCTGTAATCTCCTTCCCAGTATTGCAACATGCGAAAACTTTTAAGGCCAAGACGCGCCGCCATTTCAGCCCTGGTCAGGCCGGTCCGGTTGCGGTACATCAATAAAAGTTCGTAAGGCTGGCCCTTTACCTCATCAAGATTGGTTTTGTCAGGAAAAGAATTAGTAGGCATATGACAAATTCCAGGAATGTGAAATGGAATAGGAAATTTTGTGAAATGTAGGAACCGCCCTGTCCTGCATAATTGAGGTGGCAATAAAAAAACCAAAAATGTTACTCAATTATACCTGATTTAAAGCTTTAAGTCAGGCTATTAAGTATACACGGAGATTTTATGACTACCGAAATTAAACCGCAAAACATTTTCCAGGCCGGGTTTACCAGCCTCAACCATGAAACTTCTCTTGAAAACCTGCCAGTCATAGGCGCAATCCCGGAGTGGCTGGCCGGTTCGCTCTACCGCAACGGCCCGGCTAAATTTGAGGCGGCAGGCGGCGAGTACAAACACTGGTTTGACGGCTTTGCTATGCTGCACCGGTTTTCCTTTAATAACAGCCAGGTGAGCTACCGCAACCGCTTTTTACTGACACCGGTCTATCGCGAAGCGCTTGAAACCGGGCGGCTCAGCCCGGCTTTTAGCGGAGTCAAGCTGGCACCAGGGGTGGAAGCCGGCCCGCCCAACAAAAACGCTTATTTCAACCCGGATGTAAATATTATGGTGGCGGGCGGGCGCTACCTGGCCCTGACCGAAATCCCGGTGGCCCTGGAATTTGGCTCGGAAGAGCTAAACACTCTTAACGCCTTTAACTACGATGGCCTGCTCGATTGCCAGGTTTTTGGGGCGCACCCTCATTATGACTTTAATGAAAAACGGATTTACAACCTGGGGGTAAAGTTTGGCCGCCAGAGTTATTACCAGTTTTATGCCTTTGACGCCGGAAGAGCCCGGCCTCGCAAGGTAGCCGAGGTGCCGGTGGCCGAACCGGCTTATCTGCATAGCTTCGCCATGACCGAAAACTATCTCATAATCGTGGAATTTCCCCTGGTGGTTAACCCGGTAGACCTTTTGACCAGCGGTAAACCTTTCATCGAAAACTATCGCTGGGAACCGCAGCGCGCCACCAACTTTATTGTGGTCAGTAAGGCCACCGGCCAGGTGGTAAATAACTACCAGGCGGAAGCCTTTTTCGCCTTCCACCAGGTCAACGCTTTTGAAAAAGGGTCTGAAATAATCGTGGACCTGCCTGCCACCGGCCAATTCACCGCCGACCAGTCCCTTCTGCTGGATAATTTGAAGGCCCAGACCACGGGCAATCCTGACCCGGCCCGGTTCCGGCGCTATCGGCTCAGCATGCAGCAAAACCAGACCGAGTTCGAGATTTTGAACCCGCTGCTGGCCGAAATGCCCGCCATCAATTACCGGCACTACAACGCCCGCGAATATCGTTATGCCTACGCGGTTAGCAACAACCGTTCGCAACCGGAAGGATTTGAAAACCAGCTTATCAAACTGGATGTTTACAGCCGGGAACTTCGCATCTGGCGCGAAGCCGGTTGCTACCCTGGCGAACCGGTCTTTGTAGCTTCGCCCCAGAGCGTCAGCGAGGATGACGGGGTACTCCTGACAGTTATATTGGACGGTAAAAGCGGAAAGTCATTTTTGCTGGTGCTGGACGCCGCCACTTTTGAAGAGCTTGGTCGCGCCTATCTGCCGCACCACATCCCCTTTGGGTTGCATGGAATTTTCACCGCCTGACTTTAGAAATTTCATAGCCCGGCGCCGGGCTATGAAATTAATTAGGAAATTTCGTGAAACTCTAAAACCGGAATGTGCGGTATAGTAAAGCCAGAAAAACAAAACCAAACTTTTTTCCAGACTACAAATAAACCAGGCAATTACTAGAACTATGTGGAAACAACCAGGAAATAATTACTAAAGGAAAGGAAAACCACCAATGACTGCCGAACAAACCCCGCTCGCTTCTCCTCAATCGCCCGCTATTTCCAGGAGTCAACTGATCAGGACTGCCCTGCTCAGTATCTTTATCAACGCAGTTTGTCCCCTGGTAGCATACAACCTGCTGACGCCCGCCCTGCCGGAAGTCGAAGCTCTCACGATTGCCGCCTGCATTCCGCTTGTGGACAACCTTTACTCGCTCGCTAAAAACCGGCGGCTGGATGTTTTTGGGGTCTTCATGCTGTTGGGCTTCCTGGTCAGCATTGGCCTGGTGCTGCTGGGCGGCGACAAACGCTTTATCCTGATTAAAGAGTCGTTTCTGACAGGGGTGTTGGGCCTGGTGATGTTAGGCTCGCTGGCGCTGCCGCGCCCGATATTGTTCTATTTCGCGGCCCATTTTACAGCCGGAAACAGCCCGCAGGCCCGGGCCGAATTTGAAAACAAGTGGGTAATACCTTACTTCCGTTTTGTAATGTACCTGATGACGATTGTATGGGGTTTGACCCTGGTCATCGAAGCCGCAGTACGGAGTATCCTGGCTTTTACCATCGATTCTACCGAAACATTCCTGGCGATTTCGCCTATCGTACAGTACGGCTTCCTGGGGGCCGCGATTGCCTGGACTGTCTGGTATCGCAAATACTCTATGCGCCGCTTTCGCCGTAACCAGACCCTGGAACAAACCGCCTGAAGCACGTCCCCGCTAGGCCCGCCGGTCTGGGGTCCGCCGGGATTGGTCCAACTCATGTTGTAACGGGTGCTGACTGTGCTGCCCGCCGTGGGGGTCGGAGCAGTCGCTGGCCGGAAGATCAGAGTGCCGCTTACCACCTGGTTGTAGCTCAGGTTCGATAGGGTCGCAACGACCGAATCGGTCGAAAGGTTGCTGACCCAGGTTCCGGGTGTGGTAAAAGTGGTGTAACCCACCACAAGTTTTGGCCTACCTCGCATATTCGACCAATTTAAGGCTAAGCAGTGAATGTGATGGTGACCCATTTGACAACCGTAATCTACATAGGACCTCTAAGGTAGCCAATAAGGGATGTTCCACAGAGAAATCCGGTATGCCAAACATACTTATCCTAACAAACCCTGGCAATGGATGAAAACCAAATACTGGTGCAAGCTCAAAGGGTATCAACACCTTTACCACGGAATATCAATAACAACGCTTTCCGCACCACAATCACCTGCCTGGTTTAAAACCTGACTACTGGGATCAGAGGTACGATTATCGCGTTGATATGTGAACTTCAGACGATATTGGCCTGCCGCCAGTTGGTTACCGACCGAAGACATCTGCGGCACTATGAGAAAGAAGCCTGTACCGTCCGCCTTGCGTATTATGTGCGTATCGGCGGGCGTGTAAGATTTATCCGGGAGAAATCTCCGGCTATGCCCCCCCATTGAACCGGGAGCCCGCACACGCAGGTCTGTACCATCCATAGGCAGGCGAATTCGGCCAGTCTCATCTAATGACGCCACAAATCGATGGACAACATTAGGTTCCATTTTCGGTGCTTCTGCCCGATTACCTGCCAAGACTCTGACACGCGTCCCAGCCGGTAGCCGTTCTTCCCGTTCAAACGTATAGTAAGGCGTCCAGACCGGAGCAGCAACGCGAACCTCCCTGAATCGCGCCCCGACGTTGGCCCAGCAGTAAAGCCCGATGCACCCGGCATTCAGATCGCTATCTTCCAGGGAGAACATCGGTATGGCGTCGAGGTAGCCGCTCAGTCGCTCGCCGACGCAGTCGAGTGTGATGACATATTCCCGCCCTAAAACGTACGTAACGGCATCCTCCCACAGAACTGATACAGCGCCACCGACTTTCTTGACCAGCCGGCGATAGTGCCGTTCAGCATCCATCGAGAAACGATAATAGTTATCCGCATCCTTGTAGCGGAACATCACGCCTATGGCGTCATCGTCATCGGAACGCAGCCGCACACTGACACGATAATCAGTCCAGGCCACATCTCCTGCCTGCGCGTAGGTTCCTGGCTTGTCTGCGACGCCGCCACCGGTACTCCCACCGTAGATATTGCTCGACTGCTGTAGCTCGCCATCAGTCGCTTTCCACTTCGACGGTCCTTGCCAGTTCCCTTCATCCACAATGGTCCAGCGGTCGGTGATCAGGAAATTAAACGGTTCGTCCATTAACCAGTCGCTGAAAGCGGAGTCTACCGGGTACACTCGCACGTCCGAGAAGCGGGCGTCTTGGTTCGCCCAACAATACAGCCCGATACGCCCCACCAGCAGGTCACCGTCTTCTACGACAAACATCGGCACTCCATTCATGTAACCACGCAACGTACCGCCCTGAGCGATCACGATGATGTCATAGCTGTCACCGACTTTATAGGCGAAAGCATCCTCCCACAGCAGCGTGAAGGTGCCACCCACGTTTTTTACCAGCCGCCGGTAGCCTCGTTGGTTATCCATTGAGAAGCGGTAATAATTGTTGGCATCTGCGTAGCGGAACAGGAGACCAATGGCATCATTGTCCAGGGATTGCATGCGGACGTGGATGATCACTTCCGTCCATGCCGGATCGCCCGCTATCGCCTGGGTGCCTTGCTTACTCAGGGTAGCCCGATCGTCCGGTGGGGTGTAAATGTTGCTTGTCTGGTGAAGCGCACCCTGATAGATAGACCACGTTGAAGGAGAGGATACCGTGCCTTCGTTCATGATGCTCCAGCCACTCGTGTCGCCATCGGCGAAGCGGTCTCGCAGCAAGGCATAAGCATCCAGCGGCGGGCGGCGCACTTCGGCCAGCTCAAAGCGCACGCCGTTGTTCTGCCAACAATAGAGCCCCACCTGACCAGTAGCGTGTGTGCTATCTTGTACCTCAAACAGCTGTACATCTCCCAGGTAGCCCACCAAACGTGAACCGATTGCGTCCACTGTCAAAGTGAAAGGCTCTCCCACAAGGTAGCCACCGACCTGCTCCCATAATAAGGTAAACACCCCATCCTCAACCTTGACCAACCGCCGGTAGTTGCGCTGCGCGTCAAGGGACAAACGGTAGTAGTTATTATCGTCCACATAGCGGAACAGAAGGCCAATGGCATCGTCGTCATCCGAGCGGATGCGTGCCGTCAATCGATAGTCGGCCCAGGTCGAGCTGCCGGTCACGGCCTGGGTGCCGGGCTTGTCCAGATTGGTACTGACCTGGGAGCTATCATAAATGTCGGCGGTTTGCAGCAGGGCTCCGCCGGACACGCGCCACACCGAGGGTGCGTTAACCGTGCCTTCGTCATGGATGATCCAGCTACCTACCCGTCGCGTAGCATCGGTGACCAGCACCCGTTCGAAATGGGCACCCGTGTTGGCCCAACAGTAGAGCCCGACCCGCCCGCGTTTCATGTCACCGTCATAGACGGTGAAAAGGGGCAATCCATCCATGTAACCGCGCAGTTCGGTATCAAGAGCGCACAGGGTCAATTCATAACTCTGCCCGACACTGTACTGCACATTATCCTGCCAGAGCACCGTCACTACGCCACCTACCTTTTTGATCAGGTGCCGATAGCTGCGCTGAGAATCCATAGAAAAGCGATAGTAGTTATCGCCATCCTGGTAGCGGAACATCACGCCGATAGCGCCATCATTTTCTGAGCGCAGGCGGACCGAGATTTGCACGTTCTGCCACGCTGAGTCGCCTCCCAGGGCGTAGGTGCCGGGGCAATGGGGTGAGGTGTCGTTGACGTGGACGTTGGACGACTGGCTGAGTACTCCGCTCACGACATCCCATTGCGAAGGCCCATAGATTACCCCTGGCTCATCAACGATAAGCATCTCGCTCAAGCCCTCGAAAGATGGGTGCCAGAGCAAGGGATCGGACTCCAGAGCCTCCACCTCGAGCGCCTCAAAGTGGGCGCCGGTGTTGGCCCAACAGTAGAATCCAACCTGGCCTGTGCTGACGGCCGAATCTCGCACACTGAAGAGGAGGGCACTATCCAGGTAACCGACCAGGCGATCCTGGTACGCCTCGATCACCAGCTCATAGGACTTGGTCAGATCATAGGCCACCTTGTCCTCCCAGAGCACGCTGACCGCACTGGTGGTAACCATGTCGGCTCTGCCAGGCACAACTCCGATCCTCGGCACCACCCGTGCCTCTTTTTGTTGTTTGACTTGACCACCTGTTTTGCAGACTAGTACTTAGTCACGCTAATTTTGATAGGTCAGGATAAAGACGTTGAAGTTTGGTGCGAGCCTTTTCACAATTAAATTGCCAATTTATTGTCGCTTGGCGAGCGTTTCTCTCAACTTCTAGGGCGG
>Ga0209963_1000642_pt1 | contig 39389 bp, 42 predicted proteins | sample ThiBio_1000_biof_2_FD_183957 | JGI IMG/M metagenome (GOLD analysis project Ga0209963, IMG submission 183957) | Wastewater bioreactor microbial communities from Cape Town, South Africa - Thiocy_cont_1000_biof (SPAdes) | ecosystem: Engineered > Bioreactor > Thiocyanate-remediating >...
AGTTCCGCGTCAGACCTTCCGCGTTCCGCGGCCTGCACCGGCCGCACCCGCGATGGAGGCCGACAGACGACAACGCGCTGATCACCATTCCCGCCCCAGCCCGGGCAGTTACGCGACAGGCTCGATCTGGCTTCGAGGCGTACGCAGCAGCGGTTCGGGGTGGGGCGCAGGTGCGCGGTGAGGCCGGTGGAGCCGATGCCGTCGAGAACGCCGTCGATCAGCCGGATGTTCATTCCGCAGACAAGTTCGGCGTGTTCTTGCGCCAGAGCGTGGAAGGGGCAGTTGACCAGCGCAACCTCCGAGCCCTCCATGCGGGGTTCGTATCCCTGGCCTTCGAGCAGGGCCATGGCCACGGCCCACGGGTCGAAGGCGGGGTCTGCAGTCTCCGCCAGGTTCCTGCCCGCCGCGTAGGCGCGGCGACCCAGCACCGCACGGGGTGAGTCGCCGGATCGGTCAGCCTCCTCGAGCGCGGCTGCGAGCAGCTGTCCGGCCAGGGCGTAGTGCCGCTCGGGCAGCGACACGGCCACCTCGCAGGCCGATCGCTCGTAGAGCTTCGCCGGGCGCCCGGCGCCGGGCCCGGTCCGACCGGTGCGCCGCGCGAAGACGACGTCGAGAAGTCCTTCGTCGGCCAGACGGTCGAGGTGGAACGCCACGGTCGCACGCGGCAGACCCAGGGCCGCGGCGGCGTCATCACGGCTGACCGGGTCGGGTTGGCGCGCAACGTGGTCGTAGAGCCGGCGCCGGGTGGGCTCGTCCAGCGCGGCGAGGGCGGCGACCTGCTTCTCCTGCATGGCCACAGTCTATAACCAACTACTGTTGACGAAAGGCGAACTCCACGGCTAACGTCCTTCTATCAGATAACTGTGTTGCATATAGATGGAGTCCTCATGTCCGCCGAGGTGCCGACCCACCGCTACCCCCCGGGACGCCACGCCCACTCCCCCCGTACGTCATGAGCGCCGCCGAACCGGGCACGGCCGTCCCGGAGCACTCCGCCCCCGGGCGGCGACGGAACCTGCGCGTCATCTCCCGCCGGGAGCAGGTTGACCGGCCCGCCGCGGAGCGCGCGGTGACCGCCCTGCTCGTCGCACTGGGCAAGGACCCGACCGACGAGCACCTGGTGGGCACCCCGGGCCGGGTGGCCCGCGCCTACGCGGAACTGCTCACCCCGCGCGCGTTCGAGCTGACGACCTTCCCCAACGACGAGGGCTACGACGAGCTGGTGCTCGCCACCGCCATCCCGGTGCAGTCGCTGTGCGAGCACCACCTGCTGCCCTTCCACGGGGTCGCCCACGTCGGCTACCTGCCCGGCGTGCGGATCCTCGGCCTGTCCAAGCTGGCTCGGATCGTCGAGCACTTCGCCCGTGACCTGCAGGTGCAGGAACGCCTGACCCAGCAGGTCGCCGACCGGCTCCAGCAGGACCTGAGCCCGAAGGGCGTCGGGGTGGTGATCGAGGCGGAGCACCTGTGCATGTCACTGCGCGGGGTCCGGGCCACCGGCTCGCGCACCGTGACCTCCGCCCTGCGTGGCGTGCTGCGCGACGACGCGCGCTCGCGGCAGGAGTTCTTCGCCCTGACCGGAGCCTCCCGTGCCTGACCCGCTCGCCGAGCTGTCCGCGGCCGGGGTGTCGATCTGGCTCGACGACCTGTCCCGGGTGCGGCTGGCCTCGGGAACCCTGGCCGGCCTGATCAGGGATCGCCACGTCGTGGGAGTGACGTCCAACCCGACCATCTTCGCCGCCGCGATCGCCGGCAGCGACCTCTACGACGAACAGATCAGGGATCTCGCCGCCCGCGGGGTCGGTGTCGACGAGGCCACCCGGATGATCACCACCTTCGACGTCCGCTGGGCGTGTGACGTGCTGCGACCCGTCTACAACGCCACTGACGGCGTCGATGGACGGGTCTCGATCGAGGTCGACGCCCGGCTGGCGCGCCACACCGGCAACACCGTCGCCGAGGCCCGCGCGTTGTGGTGGCTCGTCGACCGCCCCAACCTGTTCATCAAGATCCCGGCGACCGAGGCCGGGGTCGCCGCGATCGCACCCTGCCTGGCCGAGGGCATCAGCATCAACGTCACCTTGATCTTCTCTTTGCAGCGCTACGCCGCCGTGGTGGACGCCTTCCTCGACGGCATGGAACGCGCCGCCGCTGCCGGACGCGACCTGTCACAGTTGGCCTCGGTTGCCTCGTTCTTCATCAGCCGGGTCGACACCGCGATCGACGCCCGCCTCGACGAGATCGCCACACCCGCGGTCGCCACCCTGCGCGGCAGGGCCGCTGTTGCCAACGCCGTCCTCGCCTTCGCCCATCACGACGAGGTCCTCGGCTCCGACCGCTGGGCGCGCCTCGCCGCCGCCGGGGCCCGACCGCAGCGACCGCTGTGGGCGTCCACCGGGGTGAAGGACCCCGGCTACGACGACACCCGCTACGTGGCTGACCTCGTCACCGCCGGGGTCGTGAACACGATGCCCGAGGCGACACTGGACGCCGTCGCCGACCACGCAAGGCTGCGCGGCGACACCGTTCGGGGCCGCCGTGACGAGGCCCGGTCGATCCTCGACGGGCTCGCCGCGGCCGGCGTCGACTACGACCAGGTCGTCACGACCCTGGAGACCGCGGGCGTCGCCACGTTCGCGGCGTCCGGGGCGCAGCTCGCCACGTTGCTCGCCGAGCGCCTCCACACCTCACCAGCAGCGCAGTCCGAGACACCCCCTCCCGATGAGAGGAAGACACCACCGCGATGAGCACCAACCCGATCTTCGTCATCATCGGCGCCGGCCTGGCCGGGGCCAAGGCCGCCCAGACCCTGCGCGAGGAAGGCTTCGACGGGCGGATCGTGCTGATCGGCTCCGAATCCGGACGCCCCTACGAACGGCCCCCGCTGTCCAAGGGCTACCTCACCGGCGCCGCGGAGCAGGCCTCGCTCTACGTCCACGAGGAGGGCTGGTATGCCGAACACGCCGTCGAGCTGCGGCTCGACCGCCGCGTCACCGGCCTCGACCGAGCTGCGCACCAGGTCGAACTCGACGGCGGCGAACGGCTCGACTACAGCAAGGTGCTCCTCGCCACCGGGGCCCTCCCCCGCCGCCTGGCCGTGCCCGGTGCCGGCCTGGACGGCGTGCACTACCTGCGCACGCTCCAGGACTCCGCACGGCTGCGCGAGGCGATCCAGGCCGGCGATCGGGTCGTGGTCGTGGGCGCGGGGTGGATCGGGCTGGAGACCGCGGCCGCAGCCCGCGGATACGGCTGCGAGGTGACCGTCATCGAGCCGCAGGCCGTGCCGCTGCAGGCCGCACTCGGCCAGCAGATGGGGGCCTTCTTCGCCGACGTGCACCGCCGCCACGGAGTCGATCTCCGCCTCGGCCGTGGCGTCACCGAACTCCGCGGCACCGGCCACGTCCGCGCGGTGGTCACCGACGACGGCGACGAGATCCCGGCCGACGTCGTGATCGTCGGTATCGGGGCCCGGCCCTGCACCGAGCTGGCCGATGGGACCGGGCTGGCCGTCGACAACGGCATCCTCGTCGACGAGTACCTGCGCACCACCGACCCCGATGTCTACGCCGCCGGCGACGTCGCCAACGCCTTCTACCCCCGCTACGGTGCCTGGATCCGTGTCGAGCACTGGGCCAACGCCCTGCACGGGGGCCCGGCCGCGGCACGCAGCATGCTCGACCACGACGTCGTCGACGACCGCCTCCCCTACTTCTTCACCGACCAGTACGAGATCGGCATGGAGTACGCCGGCTGGTTCCCGGTCGGCGGCTACGACACGGTCGTCACCCGCGGAAACCTCGACGAGGCAGCGTTCCACGTGTTCTGGCTCGCCAGCGACCGGGTCGTGGCCGGAATGCACGTCAACCAGTGGGACGAGGGCATCGCACCGATCCAGGAACTGATCCGGGCCGGCCGGCCGATGGACCCGCGACGACTCGCCGACCCGTCGGTGCCGCTGGCCGACGCCGCCCGTTCGGCGTCCTCATCCGCTGCTGTTGTGGACAGCTCGTGATCGCCGAACACACCATCGCGCATCACGGGCCGCGGATCGGGCGGCCAGGCCTCGCCCGGCCCTTCCCCAGGCCGACGTCGCCGAACCCGGCGGCCTCCTGCTCAGCGCGCTGTGCGTAGCGGGCTGCCGCTCACCTCGGGGGCGAATCCGCGGCCCGTCGGGCAAGCAGCGAACGCACGTCGGCATCGCTGGCCGCGGCGAAGTCCTCGGGCAGCAGGAACACGGTACTGACTCCGTCGCTGATCCGGACCACATCGCCCGACGACCCCGGCGGCGCCGGGTGACAGATGGGTGTCAGCAGGAGCGGGACGACTTCGAGGGACCTCATACTCGGCAGCCCCCGGACGGGACGGCCACATCCGTCATTCTCACCCGAGCACTTGCATGCCGCCTCGTTCGTGGTACTGCCACCACATCGGCCACGGCGGCCCCTCCTGTCGATCGCTGGACTCCATCATCCGAGAGATTAGACTAGCGTCATAGTTTTAATTAGGGTCAGGAGCATGAGCGTGCGGAGAGGCGGCGGTCTCGATCGCGGCCGAGAGGATCGCGGAACAGTCGGTCCGGCCCGGCCCACGCCGCACCCATCGCCCGAACACCCGGTCCAGGAGAGGTGGTGACGAGCGGGATGGTTGAGCGCAACAGGATGCACGGTGCGCTGGCCGCGGCCAGCCGGCTGCGGTTGCTGGACGCGCTGCGTGCCAGTGACCGCGCGCTCGACGCCCGGGAGCTGGCGGCGATCTGCGGCCTGCACCTCAACACGGTGCGGTTCCACCTCCAGATCCTCAGCGAGGCGGGCCTGGTACGCAGCGAGCCCGACAGCTCCGGGTCACGCGGGCGACCGCGGCTGCGCTACACCGCGACCAGCGCCGGGAGCTCGGCCCCCGGCTCTGGCGAGCCCGCCGGCTACCAGCTGCTCGCCGCCGTGCTCGCCGCACACTGGGCCGACACCCCCGGCGAACGCGCGCAGCGCGCCGAGAGCGCCGGCCGCGCCACAGCCAAGCAGCAGGGCTTCGCCGCCCGATCCTCGACCCATGTCACCACCGAGGACGCCGTGACTCAGGTCAGCGCCCTGTTCGCCGAGCTCGGCTTCGAACCCGAGATCGCCCGCGAAGGCGACGCCCTGCAGTTGCGGCTGCACGCCTGCCCGTTTCGGGCCGTCGCCCTCGAGCACCCGGAGGTGGTGTGCTCGATGCATCAGGGGCTGCTCCGCGGTGCGCTGGACGAGCTGGGGGCATCGGCCACGACGAGCAGCCTGACACCGTTCGTGCAGCCGCACCTGTGCGTCGCACGCATCACCCCCAGCGGCGGACCGTCCCCGACAACGCGCCCGGAGCCGGTCGGGGTCCGGTCATGAGGCCCGGCCTCGCCGAGCTGGTACAGGTCGGTGTCCCGTTCACCTGGCTGGGGGCGGTACTGGGGATCTCGTTTCTGGAGACACCACTGAAATTCCGGGCGCCCGGGATCACCGTCGCGCTGGGGCTGGGCATCGGTCGCCTGGTCTTCCGGGCCCTCACCGCGGCCGAACTCGTCCTCGCCGCCGCGCTCACCACAGCGATGATCGTCGGCACCACCGGTGTCGGCCCCGATGCCGTGACCGCCGTACTGGTCGCGCTATGGATACTGCTGGCCGTCCAGGTCGGCGTGCTCCGGCCCCGATTGAATGGGCGCACCCGCATGATCCTGGCTGGTGAAACCCCACCGCGGTCGCACCTGCACCTGGCCTACATCGCGTTGGAAGGCGCCAAGGTCGTACTGCTGGTGGTCCTCGGCGTCCTGCTCGTTCTCCGGTTGCCGGCATGACCGCCGGACACGGCCCGAATCGCGCCGCGCCCGCCGGACTCGGAGTTCCATCGGCAACCGGTTCAACCGGCCGCCGACCGTGCGGACAGCCGGCCCGCGAGCTCGCCGTCGGCTCACCACTCTCACCGGATCAGAGGCCGCCATGACCGCCACCGTCCCGCGCCCGGAGCCGATCACGTCGCGTCCCTACCCGGCACGGCGCTCGGCCAAGGGATCGGTGCTGCTGAAGATGCTGCACACCACCGATCCCAAGGACATCGCGATCCTCTACCTGGTCACGTCGTTCGGGTTCTTCATGGTCGGTGGGGCGATGGCGCTGCTGATGCGCGCCGAGCTCGCGCAGCCCGGATTACAGTTCCTGTCCGATGAGCAGTACAACCAGCTGTTCACCATGCACGGCACGATCATGCTGCTGCTCTACGCCACCCCCACCTTGTTCGGCTTCGCCAACTACATCGTCCCGTTGCAGATCGGCGCGCCGGACGTCGCGTTCCCGCGGCTCAACGCCTTCTCCTACTGGCTGTTCCTCTTCGGCGGACTGATCGTGCTGTCCGGGTTCCTGACCCCGGGCGGCGCGGCGGACTTCGGCTGGTTCGCCTACACCCCGCTCTCGGACGCCATCCACTCCCCCGGCGTCGGCGGCGACCTGTGGATCACCGGCCTGATCGTCGCCGGGCTGGGCACCATCCTGGGTGGCGTCAACTTCCTGACCACCATCGTCTGCCTGCGCGCACCGGGCATGACCATGTTCCGGATGCCGCTGTTCGTGTGGTCCATCTTCGTCACCTCGATCCTCGTCCTGATCGCGTTCCCGGTACTCACCGCGGCGCTGTTCGGACTGCTCGCCGACCGCAAGCTGGGCGCGCACGTGTTCGACCCGGCCAACGGCGGCGCGATCCTGTGGCAGCACCTGTTCTGGTTCTTCGGCCACCCCGAGGTCTACATCGTCGCGCTGCCGTTCTTCGGGATCATCTCCGAGATCCTGCCTGTCTTCTCCCGCAAACCGCTGTTCGGCTACAAGGGCATGGTCTACGCGCTGATCTCGATCGCGGTGCTGTCCGCGGCGGTGTGGGCACACCACATGTACGCCACCGGCGCGGTGCTGTTGCTCTTCTTCTCCTTCACCAGCTTCCTGATCGCCATCCCGACCGGCATCCACTTCGTGAACTGGGTCGGCACCATGTGGAAGGGCAAGCTGACCTTCGAGACACCGATGATGTTCGCGCTCGGGTTCGCAGTGACGTTCCTGTTCGGCGGGCTGACCGGGGTCCTACTCGCTTCGCCGCCGATCGACTTCCACGTCACCGACACCTACTTCGTGGTGGCGCACTTCCACTACGTGCTGTTCGGCACGATCGTGTTCGCCACCTATGGCGGCATCTACTTCTGGTTCCCGAAGATGACCGGCCGGATGCTCGACGAGACCCTCGGCAAGATCCACTTCTGGCTGACGTTCATCGGGTTCCACCTGACGTTCCTGGTGCAGCACTGGCTGGGCAACATCGGCATGCCCCGCCGCTACGCGGACTATCTGCCCACCGACGGGTTCACCGTGCTCAACGCGATCTCCTCCATCGGGGCGTTCGTGCTCGGCGCCTCGGCGCTGCCGTTCATCTACAACGTGTTCAAGTCCTACCGGTACGGCCGGGTCGTGACCGTCGACGACCCGTGGGGGTTCGGGAACTCGCTGGAGTGGGCCACCTCGTGCCCACCGCCGCGGCACAACTTCACCGAGCTGCCCCGCATCCGGTCGGAGCGCCCCGCGTTCGACCTGCACTACCCCCACGTGGCCGAGCGGGCCCGGGCCGAGGCGCACCTCGGGCGGGTCCCGGCACCGTCGGACGCTGCGGCGCCGGCCCGGAGCCGCGAGACCCAGCGCGACGATGACCAGAGCTCCCGATGACGACACGGATCGGGGGCTGATCACGTGGACCGCGAGCGACACGGCCCAGATACGGCCGAGTCCGGTGACCCGTCTGTTGGGCGCACCGGCTGTGCCTCGAGTGCGGCGCGATGCCGACGGCGGATACGCCTGATCGCTGCTGGCGCTGCGGCAACCTCACCGACGCCAGCTCCGGCCACAAGGCTCCGCGGGGCGCCGGCTACCTGCTCGACGAAGCCGAGATCATCTTCTGGGATCTCTGCCCCCATGCCGGACATCACCGCGCCACCACGACCAGACCCGACCCACGAAGGAGACACCGTGACCGCAACCGAACCGCGTCATACGACCACCGACGGAGGCGCGCCCGTCGCGAGTGACGAGCACTCGCTGACCTTGGGCGCAGACGGCCCGATCCTGCTGCATGACCACTACCTGATCGAGCAGATGGCGCAGTTCAACCGGGAGCGCATCCCGGAGCGCCAGCCGCACGCCAAGGGCGGTGGCGCGTTCGGCGAGTTCGAGGTGACCCACGATATCAGCGCCTACACCCGAGCGGCCTTCCTGCAGCCCGGCGTCAAGACCGAGATGGTGTCGCGCTTCTCCACCGTGGCCGGCGAGCGCGGCAGCCCCGACACCTGGCGCGATCCCCGGGGCTTCTCGCTGAAGTTCTACACGTCCGAGGGCAACTACGACATGGTCGGCAACAACGTGCCGATCTTCTTCATGCGCGACCCTCTGAAGTTCCAGCACTTCATCCGCTCGCAGAAGCGGCGCGCGGCCAACAACCTGCGCGACCACGACATGCAGTGGGACTTCTGGACGCTCTCGCCCGAGTCGGGGCACATGCTGGCCTGGCTGATGGGCGACCGGGGCATCCCGCGCTCGTGGCGGCACATGAACGGCTACTCGAGCCACACCTACATGTGGGTCAACGCCGGTGGCGAGAAGTTCTGGGTGAAGTACCACTTCAAGACCGACCAGGGCATCGAGTTCCTCACCCAGGCCGACGCCGACCGCATCGCCGGCGAGGACGCCGACTACCACCAGCGCGACCTCTACAGCTCGATCGAGCGCGGGGAGTTCCCGAGCTGGACGCTGCACATGCAGATCATGCCGTTCGAGGACGCCAAGACCTACCGGTTCAACCCGTTCGACCTGACGAAGGTGTGGCCGCACAGCGACTACCCGCTGATCGAGGTCGGCAAGATGACCCTGAACCGCAACCTGACCGACTACCACACAGAGAACGAGCAGGCCGCGTTCGAGCCGAACAACCTCGTCCCCGGGATCGGTCTGAGCCCGGACAAGATGCTGCTCGGCCGTAGCTTCGCCTACTCCGACGCGCACCGCGCCCGGCTCGGCGTGAACTACAAGCAGATCCCGGTCAACGCGCCGAAGGTCCCGGTCCACAGTTACAGCAAGGACGGCGTGGGACGGACCGTGAACGTCTCCGACCCGGTGTATGCGCCCAACTCCTACGGCGGCCCGAAGGCGGATCCGTCGCGCACCGACGACGCTGGTCTCTGGTACGCCGACGGTGACATGGTGCGCGCCGCGTACACGCTGCGGGCCGAGGACGACGACTGGGGCCAGGCCGGCACGCTGGTCCGCGACGTGCTCGACGACGAGCAGCGTGAGCGGCTCGTCGGCAACGTGGCCGGCCACCTCTCCGACGGCGTGAGCGAGCCGGTGCTGGCCCGCGCCTTCGAGTACTGGCGCAACATCGACAAGCAGATCGGCGACAAGATCGAGGCGGCGGTCCGCAGCGGCGCCTGACCCTCATCTCGATCGCTCCGCAGTGTCTGATCCGGTCCTGTCCCCTTCGGAGGCGGGACCGGATCGTTCTCCCCGATCGTGAGACGGGCGCGAAGGGCATCACCGGGTGGTGGAGCCCGGGCTGCCCGACGAGCTTGCAGTGGCGCTCATCTCGACCCTGCACCGACGGAAGCCGACGGCCGAACAGGTGGGTGGGCAGGGCGAGGCCGTGGACGAACGGGGGTGTCGGCATCGACGCATCGTCACTCTGATGGTCACAGGTTGGCTGCCGCCGGACGGACGAGGCCGCTTGAGCGGATCTGCATACCTGGCCGGCGCTGGTGCACGGTCAGGTAGGCGACGCCGTCGGTGCCAGCGGTGAAGCTGCGGGTGGAGCCACGGGGCAGCCACACCAGCTCCCCGGGCACGAGCGTGAGCAGTCCCGTTTCGGTGCCCATCGTTACGCTGCCCGCGACGATCACCAGGAGCACGTCGAGGTCGGGTTCGGCGTGGTTGTCGATCGTCTGACCGGCGGGCAGGTTCAGCACGTTGGCGTCGAGCTGGCGGCCGCCCTCGGCCAGCCGCCACACCACCCCAGACGGCTGTGCGGAGTGGTCGGCGAGGAGCGGCTGGAGGTCGTGCAGCACGCTCGGCACGTCACACATCGACTGATCACCCATCCACGGAGAGTCGCGCGATGCGGACCTGCCACCGGTCCGGACCCGACTCCAGATAATCCCATCCGAACTGGTCGGGGAAGGTCGCCTGAAACTCGCGGCGCAGCGGTTTCGGATCATGGTTGTTGACCAGGACGAAGGACTGCCCGGCGGCGAGCCGCGCGTAGCTCCCGAAGATGCGGGGGTGTCGTCGGCCGTGGGGGATCTCCCGCACGTCGAGAATCTCCGGGGTCTCGAGGATGCCCCCGTCGAGCAAGAGGGTCACGTCCTCGACCAGCACGGACAGATCGACCCCCGGTAACGCTGCCAGTGCCGGCACGAGCACGTCCCGCTCGATCAGCTGGCAGGCGCCCAGCAACGCGGCGAGCGCATGCGCCGCGGCGGTGACCTCGCCGGCGCTGCCGGCGTGGTCCAGCTCGGCGATCCGCTCGGCGATGAGGCGATGGTGGGCGCGGAGCGTCCGCACCAGCAGCCGCGTCTCCGCGGCTCCGGCGGCCACCGCGTAGAGCGCGCGGTCGGTGGCCGCCAGGTGTCCGAGCAGCCGATCGGAACAGAACGCCACGAGCCCATTCTGCGCGGTCTCCCGATGGGCCGGCGACAGGTCCAGCTCGGTCGCCAGGACGACCTTCGCAGCGAGGTCGGCGAGCACCTCGGCATTGAGATACCTCAGAACCGCCTGGGCCCGCTGCGTCGGGTCCGTGCAGGTGCCCTGAATGTGGATCTCGGACGTCGACGTCACGATCTTCCCTCCTGTCCCGCCACGACACGCCGCGCGGCCTCGCTTGCAGTCGACCATTCAAACACTATTTGCACCAGTGTTTTTAGTGTTAACTAGCTCGCACAGGCATGGAGGAGGATCTGAGTGACGTACGTGATCGCGCTGCCCTGCGTCGACATCAAGGACCGTGCCTGCGTGGACGAGTGCCCCGTCGACTGCATCTACGAGGGCGGGCGCTCCCTCTACATCCACCCCGACGAGTGCATCGACTGCGGCGCCTGCGAGCCGGTCTGCCCGGTCGAGGCGATCTACTTCGAGGACGACCTGCCCGAGAAGTGGGCCGTCCACACCGAGGACAACGCTCGCTTCTTCGACGAGACCCTTCCCGGTCGGGACGCCCCCCTGGGCAGCCCGGGTGGGGCAATGAAGATCGGCGCTGTCGCGACCGACACCCCGCTGGTCGCGGGGCAACCACCCCAACCGGGAACAGGTGACGACGATGAATGAACGCCGCGAACGGGTGCTCGGCGCCGTACGCCGTGCCACCGATGGAGTGGCAGGCGTGCCCGAGGTCGCCGAGCATCTCGGCGTCCATCCCAACACCGCCCGGTTCCACCTCGAAGCCCTGGTCAGCGACGGTGTGCTCGAGCGCGTCCCCGGGGTACCCACAGGTCGCGGCCGCCCGCGGGTCGGCTATCGCGCCCGTCCCGGATCGGCGCGCGGCGAGGTCCGCCGCTACCGGCTGCTCGCCGAGATCCTGCTCGGCCAGCTGAGCGCGACGAGCGACGACCCCCCCGCGACCGCGACCGCCGTGGGTCGAAGCTGGGGTGCGCACCTGGTCCCCCGCCGAACCCCGTCACCCGACATGATCACCCGCGACGAGGCCACGACCCGACTGATCACGATGCTCGACGAGCTGGACTTCGCGCCCGAACCCGTCAGTGAAGGGCCCACTCCTCCCGACCGGGTCCGGCTGCGGCACTGCCCGTTCCTGGAGCTTGCCGAACCTCACCGCGACCTGGTGTGCCCGCTCCACCTGGGTCTCATGCAGGGCGCCTTGAACGCGCTGCAGGCGCCAGTCACCGTCGCCAGCCTGAAGCCCTTTGCCGAGCCGAGCGCCTGCGTCGCCCACCTCACCCCGGCCAGGCGACGAAGGAGAACACCATGAACATCATCGACATCCCCTCATCCTCAGCTCGGCGTGGCCCGGTGGCCGGCGGCCGACGGTCCGCCCCCTGCTCGGACCGGAGAGCGGTGCACCGGTCGCCGTGCTGCACGTGGCTGTGCCCGCTGGTGGCGGGATACCCGATCACGACCACGGGCCATCCGGCGCCGTGCTCATTCCGGTGTCGCGCGCCCTTTTTCCGGCGGTTCGCTCCAGCTCGGGAGGGTGAGCACCGTCTGCATCCGCAGGAGCTGTGCACGGTGCAGCGAGCTGAGGCGCCCCAGGACCCGCTGCCCCGCCGAGGTCAGGTGCACCCGCACCACCCGGCCGTCGTCCGGGTCGGCGGCACGCTCGACCAGGCCCTGGCTCTGGGCCCGGTTGACCAACTCGCCCACGCTGTGATGGCGCAACTGCAGCCGCTCGGCCAGCTCCCGCACCGTCGCCCAATCCCGACCAGGGAAGCCTTTGAGCGCCAACATCAGCTGGTACTGCTGGGGCGTCAACCCGTCCGCGCGGACGATCTCCTCGCTCAGGCGCAAGTAGTGGCGGATGCCGAAACGAAACTGGGCCAACGCCTCGAAATCCTGTTTCGTCAGCGGTTCCGATCCCGGGCCGTCGGCCTCCCTCGCCACGAGACCCATGACACCACGCCGTGTGCACCGCTCGATCACCGGATCAGTATATATCGCGTTACGATAGTCCTGCGCGAAGGTCGGCTACTCAGCCTCCTCGCGTCGACCGGGAGGTGTCCGGTGTCCATCGATCGCGACCACGCTGCACGCGCGGCCTCGTTGACCCCAGCGCAGGGACCTGCGCCGCGTCGCGGACAGCCGGCTCAGAATCAACACCCGCCGCGGTGCGCCCCGCGCCCCTGCGCGGTGGTGGTGCTCGACGCCGGCAGCGATACGGACGGGAGCCGGTCCTCCCGGGTGGCTTCCGTCGAACCCGTCCTGTCCCGGTGGGAGGCGCTGATCCACGATCGGACCGGGCCCGCCGCCCGGCCGGTGTGCGTGGTCGCCCACGACGCGATGAGACTCAGCGCCGGGTTGCGTGGTCTCCCAGCCGAGATCGGACGGTTCCTCGTGATCCGCCCGAACCGGGCGCACTGTGCGGCAGGCGAGGACAGCGGCCTCCCCGTGGTCACCGTCGCGGCGATGGCGGCCGTCGCCGTGACCGCGGCACTGCTGGGAACGCTGCGTCGTCGTGGCATGCAACCGCGACAAACCCGGGTCCTGATCGCGGGCTCGGCGACCATGCCGGTGCTGTGTCCGCTGCTCGCGGCGGCCGGTGTCGGCGAGCTGACCAGCTGGGATCGCCGCGATGCCGGCCGGTTCCCGCTGCGCAGTATCACCCGCGACGTCGAGGTGGTTATCGACCTGCTGGGCTGTGGTCGGGACCTCACCGATGCCGCACGTGGCCGATCCGGCCTGATCATCATCACCCCGGACACCACCAGCTGGGCACTGCTGGCGCTCCCCGGAATGCTCCACGCCCTCGCGACCGCACATGATCCAAGGCTCGACGTCGCGCTGTACTACGCCTGCGCGCTTGCCCTGGTCAAGGCCAGTCCGCCCGGTCGGGTCCTACCCGATCCGACCGACCCTGAGCTCGGTCCAGCAATCGAGCAGGCCGCCACGCACGCCCTGCGCGGCGGCGCTCGGTCCCGACGCGAGCAGACGCAGGCTCCACCAACGACTGGATGGAACCGGCCGAGATGAAGGGCCCCGATGGCCGAGCCATTCCGCGGCTGATTGCGCAACGAGCTGCTCGAGTCCCTGAAGCTCGCCTCGGCTGTACATCAACGTCCGTATCCCATCGGGCCTGAGGAGGTCTGTTCGATGATCCAGCCCGCACGGGCGCGGTCCGGCGACGTCGCCCGGTTGCACTGCGAGGTGACCTACTGGTGCCTCAACGGCCATCACACGACGCGGTCCTGGTCCGGCGCCGCCGAGGTCCCCACCACATGGGAGTGCCGGCACTGCGGCCTCCCGGCCGGGCGGGACCGGACCCACCCACCCCAACCCGTCCGAACACGGCCCTTCAAGAGCCCGCTCGCCCACCTCATGGAAAGACGCACCGAAGCCGAGTGCGACGCGCTGCTGGACGGGGCGCTGGCGAACCTGCGCGCGCGCCGCCACCGCAGAGGTCGGCAGCGATCATGACCGCGGCCGAGCAGGGCGAGCGCCCCGACCCCGGCCCAGACCCTGTCCCAGACGCCGGCCGAGCCACCGATGCCCGTCCCGCCGAACCGGGATCCGGCCGTGGCCATGTGGGAGAACGAAGGCGGCCATCTCCGGGGAACAGTTCTCCCCCGGCCTCGACACGCCCCCCATCACGGGGTGGCACCTCGATGAGCCACCGAGTGCGCAACCTGGCTTTCGATTCCCATCCGCCCTCGGGCCCGCGAGGGCGCCGCCCGCCCGGGACGCGACCAGCAGCACCCCGACAGCTCGGAGGCAGCCGATGACCGCACACAACCTCGGAAAGGTGCACTGATGGAGAAGTCCTCGCTCACCGCTCTCGCCCGTGAGCAGCTGAAGATCGCACGTCAGGAATCCAGCGGCCGCAGCGCGCACACTGTGTTCGGCGGCCATGAACATGTGCTCCGCCAGACCGTCATCGCGCTGGCCGCGGGTCACGGGCTCGATGAGCACGACAGCCCGGGCGAGGCCACCGTGCACGTGCTGCATGGACGGGTCCGTCTTAACGCCGGTGACCAGGGGTGGGAGGGTTCCCCGGGGGATCTCCTCGTCGTGCCCGAGGCCCGGCACAGTCTCGACGCGCTCGAAGACTCGGCCGTTCTGCTCACCGTCGGCCGGTCACCTGTGACACGACCGAGCCCCACGCCATGACGAACGGGGACTCCGGACACAACGACGCCCCGTTGACCAGGGATGATTCGTGGTTGCCCCCGTCGGTCTCGGCGCCCCCGGCGGAACTGGCCTGGGAGAACGAGGGCGGCAACCTCTCGGCGGGACCGCGCGATTTCAACCGCGGGACGCACCGGAGCACATCGTGATCATCGGAAGGGCGCGCCCGCGCCGTCCCACCCGGAGATCGCAGCCGCTCGTCGTGTCTGATCGTCCGGACAACGGTCGATGACCCCGGATCCGCTCACCCCGGTGCTCACCCGGCGCTGGGCCTCGCCGCGCTCCTGGTCGATCGAAGCCTACGAGCAGCTGCAGGGCTACCAGGCGCTGCGCCAAGCGCTGACCGCCCACCCCGACCAGCTCATCGAGCTGATCAAGGACTCCGGGTTGCGCGGCCGCGGCGGCGCCGGGTTCCCGACAGGCATGAAGTGGGCCTTCATTCCCCAAGGCGCCGCCGGTGCTGGGGCGAAGCCCAAGTACCTGGTGGTCAACGCCGACGAGAGCGAACCGGGCACCTGCAAGGACATCCCGCAGATGCTGGCCGACCCTCATTCCTTGATCGAAGGTTCGATCATTGCCAGCTACGCGATTCGCGCCAACTTCTGTGCGATCTACGTCCGCGGTGAAGCGCTGCACTGCATCCGCCGAGTGCGCCACGCGGTGGCGCAGGCCTACACGGCAGGCTACCTCGGCCGCGACATCCTCGGGTCCGGATTCGACCTCGACATCGTCGTACACGCCGGCGCCGGCGCCTACATCTGCGGCGAGGAGACCGCGCTGCTCAACTCGCTCGAGGGCCGCAGCGGGGCGCCCCGGCTCAAGCCCCCGTTCCCCGCCACATCGGGCCTCTACGCGGCACCGACCGTGGTCAACAACGTGGAGACGATCGCCAGCGTGCCCGCGATCGTGCTGGGCGGTGCGGAATGGTTCCGCAGCATGGGGACCGAGCGGAGCCCCGGACCGAAGATCTACTCCATGTCCGGGCACGTCGAGCGCCCCGGCCAGTACGAGGCCCCGCTCGGTACCACGCTACGAGAACTGCTGGAGCTCGCAGGCGGGATGAAGGACGGCGTCCCGCTGAAGTTCTGGACACCCGGAGGCTCGTCGACACCGCTGTTCACCGCGGAACACCTCGACGTCCCACTGGACTTCGAAGGCGCTACCGCCGCCGGCTCGATGCTCGGCACCACCGCACTGATGATCTTCAACGAGACGGTGAGCGTCCCATGGGCGGTGATGAAATGGACCGAGTTCTATAAGCACGAGTCCTGCGGCAAGTGCACTCCGTGCCGCGAGGGCACCTATTGGCTGGAGCTGATCCTGCAGCGGATGGTTGCCGGGAACGGCACCGAGACCGACATCGAGACGCTGCTCGATGTCTGCGACAACATCCTCGGTCGCGCGTTCTGTGCGCTCGGTGACGGCGCGACAAGCCCGATCACCAGCGCTGTCAAGTACTTCCGCGACGAGTTCCTGGCCCTCATCGTCGAGAAGCCAGCTTGAGGTCGTGCCCGCGCGATCGACGGGCCCAGGCCGGGTCCGATCGATGGGCACACGCGATCGCGGCAGCACAGCGATGCCGACATCCCGTGATCCGAGCACCGAACGGGTTCTCGGTCATGCCGCGGGGCCGGAGCCGGATGCCGTCGAGCGGGGCCGCCGCGTCGTAGAGGCGGCCGATCCGCACCTGCGTCGGGTGTGACGGTGGTGGTGGCGAGTTCAGCGCGGACGCGAGGCGACTGCCTTCGTTCTCCCAGACCAGCTCGGCGGCTACCACCTCATCGCCCACCACGACACACCTCGCTCCGCTGGCTGCGGCGGCCCCGTGAGATCGGCCCGAAGCGACCGACCGGGGCTCGGGCGGATCATCGATTTCGTGGTGTGCGCGGCGGCGATGTCGACGACGTCACGACCCCTGCCGATCCTCGTCCTGATGACACCACGGCACCGCGGTCACGAAGGCCAGCGCCGCGAACAACAACGAGGCCGACCTGGTCAGGCCGTAGACCCACCGGACCGAGTACCTCGAATCGTGCGGCCCGACCACGCGCCTCCTCACCCGGCTCCACGACCGGATCACCGATCACGCGGCGCCCTGCCGCCGCCCCGCCGGGCTGAGCGCCGGCGGAGCGGGTCACCGGCCGCCTCGCCCGGGACTCGACCGTAAGCCTCTTCGGCGCCGCCGGGCGGCCAACCTTGCCCCGCCCGCATTGCCGACATCCGGCAACCGGCGGCCCTCCTCGGCGTTCGGCAGGCGCGCCGGATCGTCAGGCCGGCCGCCCGTCGACCCCGGCGGTGTCCGCCCGTCACCGACCGGCCAGAGCCTCGAACGCCGGCGTCGGCGACCACCTCGTGAACACATGTTGCCGGGCGTCGGCAAGAAGGAGCAGCACATCTCGGCCGACGCCGGCCGATGTTGCCGAGGGTGTGACAAGGCAGGCTCGGGGTGTGGCCAGGCGCGGCACGCCGCTGCGCATCCGGCCCGCGGCCGCTGCTTCTACCGCCGGCCACCCCTGTCGCCGGCCACCCAGCGGCACCCTTGGGCCCACGTTTCACCGCATTCCGCCGGTCAGGAGGCAACCTATGACGACGCATCCGTCGGCTCTGCCTGATCAGGCCGACGCCGGTGTCTGCCGCTCGGCGGCCGCGCTGCTGCGTTCGGCCCCACCACCCAGGTCGCGCCGACAACGAGCTGACGCGGCGCCTGGATGGGCTCCGAGCCCCGTGAGCCCGGAACTGGAGGCCGACGGCGGCTCCGTACCCGCCGGGGTGCGCCACGCTGCGGTGCAGCTCCCCGTCCGCATCGAGCTGCGCTCCGTCCGGCTCGGAAGGGCGGGATGAGATCCACCGCCCCCTCTCGCGTATCACCCCGAACCCGCACGACAGGAGAACACCGATGCCAACAGACGCTCCAGACACCTGGCTGTCCGGGGAGACCCACGACCGCGCCCGCATCGAGCTCGCGCTCCTGCTCGTGCGGCGCAACACCGGCTCGCACCAAGGGAACCACGACCTCGAGCGACGCCCGGCCAGGATCCGGAAGCTGCAGGAGCTCCTTCGCACCGCGGCCGCCGGGCGCGAGCCACCCGATGACGGCATCGCCGAACCCGGCATGGTCCTGACCGTGCGCTACGAGGCCGATGATCTTACCGAGACCTTCCTGATGGCCGACCACGAGGACGCCACCTCCGGCCTCCTGCCGGTCTGCTCGTCGCGATCACCCCTGGGCGCGGCGCTGTGTGGCGCCGCCCCGGGGCAACAACGCGCCTACCCACTCCCCGGAGGCGACACCATGACCGTCACGATGGTGGCCGCGGTCCCCTACCGGAACTGGCGACGGCCGCGCCGCACATGACGCCATCGTCGACGCCGGCCCGATCCGGGTGGCGGCACGAAGCCCCCGCGGCAATGCAGCGTCCTCCGGCGATGCCCCGCGCAAGCCGCCCCCACCGCACCGCCGCACGCCGAAGCAGGGACCGGCCGACGGGCCGCACGCTCACCGCTGCCGCTTCACCGACATGGAGTTCTCGATGACTCGATCACATGACCGGATCGCCACGCACCGCCTCGACCTCACCCCGCGGTTGTCCTCGCTGCGGCGCGCCCTGCACGTTCAGCGCGACTTCCGGATCGAGCAACTGGCTCAGCTCGAGGCAGCCCGGCTCGGGGCAGTCCAGCGGAAGGGGGCGCAGCGGGAGGTGGCGCAGTCGATTCCTCGACCAACGGCGACCGACCCGAGCCGCACGGACGCCGAATCAGCCGCGCGGGCCCTCCTGGAGGTCGAGGAGATCGTGACCGCCGGCGCTCGGCGGGCGTTGGCCGACATCGAGTTGTCCCTGCGCAGGATGGAGACCGGCGTCTACGGCGAGTGCCACATGTGCGGCGAGGCCATCGATATCGGGGTGCTCACCGCGGTGCCCATGACCACGACGTGTCTCGCATGCCTACGCCACGACGGGGACACCACACGGGTGCCCGACCGCGCGGCCACCGACGTGCGCCCGACCGACTCCGACCGACCACGCGGCCTACCAGCGCCGTGTCCCCGGGCATCGTCGACACGGTGCGGGCATGCGAACCGCAGGCAGAGCGCGTCCCGCATGCCCTGTCCAGGAGGGAGGTTGTCCTGGGTACCGTCCACGATGCGGGCCCGCCCGGCCGGGCGGGCACCCCCGTCCCGCCGCGCAGTTGCTCCTCGGGTGGACCAAGCCGGCCTGTCCGGGTCGCCTCATGGCGCCGAAGACGATTCGCTCCAGTCGTCGTGCCATCTGGGGAGAGTCAGGGCCAGGTCCATGCGACGGAGCTCATCGCGGTGCAGCGCGCTGAGCCGAGCGAGGATCTGATCGCCGTCCTCGGTCAGCAGCACCCGTACCGCGCGCGCATCGCCCGGATGGGCGGCCCGTTGGACCAGGCCCTGCTTCTGGGCCCGGTTGACCAGTTCGACCACGCTGTGGTGGCGCAACTGCAGCCGCTCGGCCAGTTCCCGCACCGTCGCCCACTCCCGCTCCGGGAACCCCTTCAGCGCGAGAAGCAGCTGGTACTGCTGCGGGGTGAGGCCCTGGCCGCGCACCGTCTCCTCACTGAAGCGAAGGTAACGACGGATCCCGAAGCGGAACCGGGCCAACGCCTCGAAATCCTGCTTCGTCAGAGGTACCGCATCCGCCTGCCCGTCCGCCGCACTCATATGCGACATGACACCACGTCACCCGGAGCGGCGCCGCTTCCCAGCTATATCGTTCTACGATAGACTTGCCGTTGTCCGGCATCGAGATGTCCGGTCGGAGAACCGTCTCGAGGAGGTGGGTCGTGCTCAGCGATCACGATCGGAAGACACTGGACGAGGTCGAGCGCCACTGCATGGCCGAGGACCCCGCCTTCGCCCGCTCCTTCCAGGAACGCCAGACGCGACTGTCGCGCCGGCCCCACCAGACCGGCGCCGCCGTTGCGATCGCCGTCGCGGCCCTGCTCACCACGCTGATGCTGATCGTCGGGTCGCTGGCGGGCGCGCTGGCGTTCGCCACCGTGACCGGGCTCATCTGGATGGCGTGGCGCCACTCCATTGAGACCAGCCGACAGTCGCCATGAGCTGGCCACGCCGGAGAGCCGGATACGACGTCGATCGCCGAGGATCGCCGACCGACCCCACCCGCACCGAGCGCCGGAGGGCGAAATGATCATCCTGTATGTCCTGGTCGTCGTGCTGGCGTTGGGCCTGATCGCGGCCGGGGCCAGTGTCCGGGTCGTGCAGCAGTTCGAACGGGGCGTTGTCCTGCGGTTCGGACAGGTACGCACCGAGACCCGCGGGCCCGGCCTGGCGTTGATCGCGCCGATCATGGATCGCCTGCACAAGGTCAACATGCAGATCGTCACGATGCCGGTCCCGGCGCAGGACGGCATCACCCGTGACAACGTCACCGTCCGCGTCGACGCGGTCGTCTACTTCCGGGTCGTCGATCCGGTGAAGGTCGTCGTCGACGTGCAGAACTACATCCACGCCATCGGCCAGGTCGCGCAGGCGTCGCTGCGCTCCATCATCGGCAAGAGCGACCTCGACGACCTGCTGTCCAACCGCGAACACCTCAACCAAGGCCTCGAACTCATGATCGACAGCCCCGCCCTGGGCTGGGGCGTGCACATCGACCGCGTCGAAATCAAGGACGTAGCCCTACCCGAATCGATGAAACGCTCCATGTCCCGGCAAGCCGAGGCCGAACGCGAACGGCGCTCCCGCGTCATTACCGCCGACGGTGAACTGCAGGCCTCCACCAAACTCGCCCAGGCCGCCGAGGTGATGGCCGAACACCCCGCCGCGCTGCAACTACGGCTGCTGCAGACCGTGGTCGAGGTGGCCGCGGAGAAGAACTCCACCCTGGTGCTGCCCTTCCCCGTCGAGCTCCTCCGCTTCCTCGAACGTGCCACACCCGCCGACACGGCAGGGGCCCCGACCACGACTTCGGCACGGACCCACACGGTCGAGACGGCCGCGGACGCATACGCCGTTGCGCCGAACGGACCCGTCACGAGCGCACAGCCCGGCGATGAGAGCGGCGAGTCCGCTGCAGACGAGCAGCGAAGCGTGGCGGCTGGCACCCCGTCGATGGAGACAGCGGCGGCCGCCGCGGCCGCCGGCAGATGAGCCGCCGGGACGAGCAGGAGGTCGTCGTCGTGGGCGTCGACGACAGCACCGCGGGCGATGCGGTGGACTGGGCGGCCGCCGAGGCCGCGACCCGCGGCGCGCAGCTGCGGATCGTGCACGCTTTCCGGCCACCGCTGCCCGCGGACCCCTACGGGTTCGTCGCCCAGGTCGATGACTTCCTCCCGGTGCGTGCCGCGTCCGAGCTGCTGGTGCGGGACGCGGTGGCCCGGGCGCGGTCGGTGGCCTCCGACATCGCCGTGTCGACCCGGCTGACGCGGGGGTCCCCAGTACGCGGGCTGCTCGGTGAAGCCCAGGGTGCCCGGCTGCTGGTCGTCGGTAGTCACGGTCGATCGGGGCTGCGCGGCCTGCTGGCCGGGTCGGTGTCCGTCCATGTCGCCACGCACGCGGCCTGTCCCGTCGTCGTCATCCGCCCGACCGACGGCACCTGCGACACCGGGTCGGCGCCCCGCTCGGTCGCCCGCGTCGTCGTGGGCGTGGACCGGACGCCGTCCTGCGTGCCCGCCATCGGGTTCGCCTTCCGGGCGGCCTGGCAACGCGGGATCCCCCTCGTCGCGGTGCACGCCTGGACCCCGGACCCGCCGGCCGACTTCGAGGGCGTCTCCGCTCGCCCGTCGGTGGCCGAGAACTCTGCACGCAGAGCGGTGGAGAAGGCACTCGCCCGGTGGCGCGAGGAATACCCCGCCGTACCGGTCGCCACCAGGCTCGTGTGCGGCGACCCGATCCAGACCTTGATCGGCGAGTCGCGCGGCGCCGCTCTCCTTGTCGTCGGATCGCGCGGCCGAGGGCATATCCTGGGCACGGTCCTGCGCTCGGTCAGCCAGACCGTCCTGAACCACGCCCGCTGCCCGATCGCGGTCGTCCACCACGGCTGCGCAGCGGAAGCGCAGCCGCCCACCAAGGCGCACCACGGGATCGGCTCGTGAGCGTGTCCACCCCGCCGAAGCACCCGAGTCTGCACGCGATCGATCCGACCGTCACGGCCCGGGAGCGGATGTCGGGAAATCGGCGCCCCCTCCCGGCGGACCCGTTACCACAGCGACCCGATGCCAGCAGCAGAACGGAGCTGTGAACGTGCCACACAGCAGCAATCAGCTACCCGCACGCGCCGACCCGCAGGACATGGACCTCGCCTGGCTCAACGAGGTGGCCGAGGCCGCCAGCCGGGACGCCGGCGCCCCGGTGGAGCTGCTCGGCGACTACCTGCTGCTACTGGCCGACGCCGCCACGTCCGGCCGTGAGCCGCATCCCGCCGAGCTCGAGGCCGTGGGCCAGCTCGGCAAGAGGGCCGCCGAGCTGGGCGTGTCCGCGGGCACCGCGGTGCAGCTCTACCTCTCAGCCGCCCGCCGACTCTGGCAACAGCTCCCCGTGGTGATCCGCTCCCGCGACAACGAAGCCGTGCGGATCGCCGCGGCCGCTGTTCTGCGCGCGGTCGACGACGCCGTCGCAAGCCTGGCCGAGGGACACACCGAAGCCCGCCGCCAGGCTGTCCGCTGGGAAGAGACGCTGCGCCACGAGTTCATCGAGGACCTGCTGCGCGGCGACGGCGACGTGGGCAGGCTCGTGGAACGGGCAGAGCCGTTCGGACTGGACATGGCCCGCCCTCACCAGGTCGCGCTCGCCGAGCCGACCGGCCGCCTCGACGAGGCCACCGCGGCGATCAGCTCGCTCGAACACGCCGTCGTACACCGGGTCGGCGACCGTGACGTCCTGGTCGCCACCAAGGACGGCTTGATCGTCGTCGTCGCGCCCCTCGACACCGACCTGCCCGGACCACGAGGCGCACGCAACACCCTCGGCGGTCTGATGCTCGCCGCGCTCAGCCGCTCCGCCCGCGGTCGGCCCTGGCGGGTCACCGTCGGACGGCCCTACCCCGGCTCCTACGGGATCGCCCGCTCCTACGAGGAGGCTCGCGAAGGACTCACCATGGCAGTCCGGTTACACCTCGACACCCCGCTGATCCACGCCGAGCAGCTGCTGATCTACCGGGTGCTGCTGCGTGATCAGCCCGCGATCACCGACCTCGTCCAGTCCGTCCTCGGCGAGCTGGTCCACGCCCGCGGTGGCGCCGAACCGCTCCTGGCCACCCTGGACACCTACTTCGCCACTGGCAGCATCACCACCGAGACCGCGCGCCGCCTGCACCTGTCCGTCCGCGCGGTCACCTACCGCCTCGACCGAATCAAGACCCTCACCGGACACGACCCCACCGACCCCGCACAGCGCTTCGCCATCAACGCGGCCGTGCTCGGCGCGAAGCTCCTCGGCTGGCCCGAACAAGACCTACCCGGGCAGAGAGTGCGATCAGCCCGCGCGCAAGGACCGCCTGAGCGCATCCCATCACCCGCCCACCCGTGAGCCGGCGTCAAACGCCCAACTGTCTCGAGTGGCGGCGACGACCGCGACGAGCCCGAGCGCGTTGGCCAGGGACGTCTTGCCGTATCCCCGGGCGGTATTGCCCGCGCGACCCAGCACAGTTGGCCCGCGGGCGCTGCAGAACGTGAGCGCGGCGATATCCACGATCAGGTGCGCGGCGCTGCGCAAGCACCCTGGCCAGCGCGGCCTGCAGGAAGGCACAGCTCTACCAGCAACTGCGCGCTGGTCACCCATCTGGCCAGCTGTCGCTACCTCGACTCGGCCACCAACGTCCTGCTCACCGGCCCGCCCGGCACCGGCAAGACCCACCGTCGGATGGTCGACGCAGCCGCAGCTCAAGGGCCTCACGGCCTCGGCGACGTGAGGCCGTTGCAGAGGCCCTAGCGGACGATCGTGACCGGGCACGGCGCGTGCTGGGCGCACTGCTGGCTGACCGATCCGAGCAGGAGCCCGGCGAAGCCGCCGTGGCCCCGGGAGCCGACGACGAGCATGTCGGCCCCGCGGGCCTGCTCGACCAGTATCCGCGCGGGCGGACCGTTGGCCACCACCCGCTCGATGGTCGCGGCACCGTCCGCCTCGGCCTTGTCCACCGCCGCGTCCAGTGCGGCCCGGGTACTCTCCTCGACCCCTGTCGGATCGACCATCGGCCCCCACGCCCCTGCGGTGTAGGCCAGCGTCTCGACATCCCAGGTCATGACGGCGCGCACGACGGCGCCGCGCAGCCGCGCCTCCTCCACGGCGAACCGCAGGGCGTCCTGCGCGCCGTCCGAACCGTCGACTCCCACGACAACCGTGGCCATGTGCTGCTCCTCGTTCGTAGTCTGTACTGCGGGATGTGCGGTCACACGTAGGAGTGCAGGCCGGCCAGCAGCGCGCCCAGCTCCGCCTTGGCGTCGCCGAACAGCATCGCCGTCTTCGGGTCGGTGTAGAGCTCGTTGTCGACACCCGCGTAACCGTGGCCGAGCGACCGCTTGACCACGATGACGCTCGCGGCCTTGGATGAGGGTCAGCACGGCGGGGTGGACGACCGCGCTGTCGCGGGTGACGAGGACGACCGTGGTGATCGGGTCTGTGGCGTCGAGTAGCACATGCCCGTCGTGGACGAGGTCTCGTAGCGCGGGGCGACCTCGACGATGCTGCCGGGCCGGCCGGATGGGATGGACTGCATGTCATTCCCTTTCACGGCAAGTGACTCAGCGCCGACTCAACGCCCGATCGGACCCGCGGAGCAGGGGTTGAACGTCCCGCATGCGGGGGCCGTCGGTGGCCGCGACGCTGAAGCCACCGCGCTCAGTACTCGATCTCCAGACCGTCGCTGACGCCGTACTCGATCAGCAGACGGTTGGAGACCTCAGTGACGCCGGCTGCGGCCCAGCAGGCCTCCTCGGCGTCCTGGGACTCGGCCCAGGACCGCACCGTCCCCTCGAGGGTGACCAGCCCGCCGGCGGCGGTGGTCACGGTGACGTCCCGGCTGTCGATCCGGGCGTGGCGCACGAACGCGGCCGTGATCGCCGCCTCCACCCCGGATGCCATCGCGACCGGCCGGATCCTGACGAGGTTGAGCACCCCGGTGACGCCCCTGGTGCGGTGGACGGTGCGTTCCGCGGCCACCCACTGGTGGCGCGAGTCCACCCCGCCGGACAGGGTCACGACGTGGTCGTGCACCGAGGCCTGCACGGACTCCGGCACATCGACCGCACGCCTGAGCGCCTCGCCGGCCTCCCGGGCGATGTCGCTGTCGTTGGTACCGCCGGTGACGCGCACCGTGATCTCCTGCGCGATCGCGGTGACGCCGTGCACGCGCTGCACGGCGTTGGCCGCGAGCAGCTTCTCCGGGTAGGTGGCGACCTCGCCCGACAGCGTCACGGCTCCCCCGTCGACGCTCACACCGATGTGGGTGCTGTCGACACCCGGGGTCCATTCCAGCTCCTGGACGACGGCGCTCTTCAGGTCCGCGTCCGGTCCGCTCGGTGTCGAGGTCATCGTCCGACCCTCTCCGCGGAACGGGCCGGGCGACAGTGCTGAAGGTCCCCGGATCCGTCGTGACCCGCCTGCCCGCCCTGCGTGGAGGCCGTGAAGGGCCCAATGGCCTTACCTGGCGGGCCCGGAGGCCCTCGGGAGCGACCGGCCACGGGTCTAAGGTGCGTGTGATCTCACCGGCTCCTGACCTCGGTCGGCTCCCACGTCCCTGGACGGGACGTCGCGGGCGACGAGGAGCGGGCGATGAGTGCACGGGTGCTGGTGGTCATGGGCGTGTCAGGATGCGGGAAGTCGACGGTCGCGGCCCTGCTGGCCGGTCGTGAGGGCTGGGCCTTCGAGGAGGGCGACTCCCTGCATCCGCAGTCCAACGTCGAGAAGATGCGCGCCGGACATCCCCTCACCGACACCGACCGCGAGCCGTGGCTCGCGAAGGTGGCCGCCTGGCTCGAGGGGCAACTCGACGCGGGCCGCAACGGCGTCATCACCTGCTCCGCCCTCAAGCGCTCCTACCGCGACGTCCTCGACCGTCGCCACCGCGGCGTCGTCTTCGTGTACCTCGCGGGCGACCAGACGACCATCGCCGCCCGGCTCGCGGTGCGCCACGGCCACTTCATGCCCCCCGGCCTCCTGCAGAGCCAGTTCGACAGCCTCGAGGAACCCACGTCCGACGAGCCCGTCATCCGGGTGGACATCGGCCCCGCCCCCGAGGTGATCGTCCAGCACATCGTCGATCAGCTGGATCCGGCACCGAGCACCGACGGAGCACCTTCATGAGCGGCAACTCACTCGACACCGTCACCGACCAGATGCACCAGCCATGGGCCGCGCACGACACCCAGGTGCTCGTCGTCGCCGCCGTCGGCATCGCACTGGTCGTGGTGCTGATCGTCTGGGTGAAGCTGCACGCCTTCCTCGCCCTGACGATCAGCTCGCTGCTGGTGGGCATCTTCTCCGGGATCAGCCTCACGACGGTCACGACCTCGTTCGAGACCGGCGTCGGCGGGGTGCTCGGCTACGTCGGGGTGCTCATCGCACTGGGAGCCATGCTCGGCAAGCTGCTCGGCGACTCCGGCGGCGCGGACCGGATCGTCGACACACTGCTGCGCGGCCGACCGGCCACGCTGCCGTGGAAGATGGCCCTGATCGCGGTGATCATCGGCATCCCGATGTTCTTCGAGGTCGGCCTCGTGCTGCTGGTGCCGGTCGTCATGCTCGCGGTGCGGCGCTCCGGCGGGCGCGCCATGCTGCTCGGGATCCCCGCACTGGCCGGGCTGTCGGTGCTGCACGGGTTCATCCCGCCCCACCCCGGTCCCGTCGCGGCGATCGGGATCCTGCACGCCGACATCGGCATCACGCTCGCGCTCGGTCTGGTCGTCGCCCTCCCGACCGTCGCGGTGTGCGGGCCGCTGTTCGGCCGCCTCGCCGCACGGTGGGTGCCCATCGGCGCGGCCGGCGCCGCGCTCGCCTTCGCCGGACCGGCCCCCGCGGAACCGACCGGTGGATCCGGCCCGGGAGCGCAGGCCGCCGGAGCCACACCGGACGCGCCGGCACGCCGCGTCCCGGCCTTCGGATGGACGCTGGCCACGGTGCTGTCCCCGGTGGTGCTCATGCTCGCGCGGGCGGCCGCCGACCTGTGGATCGCGCCGGGCACCCCCGCCTACATGGTGCTCGGGTTCGTCGGCGACCCCGTGGTCGCGCTGCTCATCGCCGTGCTCCTGGCCATGATCACGTTCGGCACCGCCGTCGGCTTCACCGCCGCGGCGCTGCAGAAGAGCATCGGAGCCAGCCTGCTCCCGATCGTCGGGGTCCTGCTGATCGTCGGCGCCGGTGGCGGCTTCAAGCAGGTGCTCGTCGACGGGGGCACGGGCACGGCCGTCGGCAAGATCGCCGTGGCGGCCAGCCTCTCGGCCCTGGTGCTCGGCTGGATGGTCGCGGTCCTGATCCGGGTGGCGACCGGGTCGGCGACGGTGGCCACCGTGACTGCGGCCGGCATCGTCGCACCGCTCGCGGCGGGCCTCCCACCGGCCCAACTGGCCCTCGTTGTGCTCGCGGTGGGCGCCGGCTCGCTGTTCTTCTCCCACGTCAACGACGCCGGCTTCTGGCTGGTCAAGGAGTACTTCGGGATGACCGTGTGGGAGACGATCAAGACCTGGTCGGTGATGGAGACCCTGATCTCGGTGATGGGTCTCGGGCTGACGGTGCTGCTCTCGACCGTCGTGTAGGCACTCGTTGCCGACGTCGTCAGGCGCTGACGCTGAACCGTGCGGCCCGCCGGTCCACGCGGTGCCGGTGGCCCCGGCGGCGCACGAACGGCAGGTGCCCGTCCGGTTCGGCGAAGAAGAGGCGCTTCGCCAGCTCGATCAGCACCAGGTAGGCGACGACCATGCCGACCAGGGCGAGGAAGAACCCCAGCGGCAGCGGCGCGAAACCCAGCACTCCCGCCAGCGGCGACAGCGGCAGGGCGACCCCGGCCGCGACCGTGGCCAGAGCGGCGACAAGCAGCGGCGTGCTCGGGCGGCTGCGCGTGAAGGGGCTGCGCCGGGTTCGGATCGCGAAGATCACCAGCGTCTGGGTGGCGAGGGACTCGGCGAACCAGCCGGCCCGGAACAGGTCCGGTCCGGCGTGGAAGACGCCGAGCATCAGGGCGAAGGTGAGGAAGTCGAACACGCTGCTGATCGGGCCGAAGAACACCATGAAGCGGCGGATGAAGCCGAGGTCCCAGTGTGACGGGGCACGCAGTTGCTCCTCGTCCACCCGGTCGGTCGGGATGGTGAGCTGCCCGGCGTCGTAGAGCAGGTTGTTGAGCAGGATCTGGCCGGGCAGCATCGGCAGGAACGGCAGCACCGCCGAGGCGGCCGCGGCGCTGAACATGTTCCCGAAGTTGCTGCTGGTGCCCATCAGCACGTACTTGATCGTGTTGGCGAAGATCCGCCGGCCCTCGCTGACGCCGTCGGCGAGCACCCCGAGGTCCTTCTCGAGCAGGACGACATCGGCGGCGTCCTTCGCGACGTCGGTGGCCGAGTCCACGCTGATCCCGATGTCCGCCGCGTGCAGGGCCAGCGCGTCGTTGACGCCGTCACCGAGGAACCCGATCGCCCGCCCGCTGTGGCGCAGCAACCTCACCAGCCGGGCCTTCTGTTCGGGACTGACGCGGGCGAAGATCGTCGTCACCGCCGCTGCGGCGATGAGCGCGTCGTCGTCCATCGGGTCGATCTCGGCGCCGGTGAGGGTGCCACCGGTGTCGAGCCCGAGGTCGGCGCAGACCTTCTCCGCGACCAGCGGGTTGTCGCCGGTGCAGACCTTGACGGTGATCCCGAGCGCCGCGAGACGACGCAGGGAGGCTGCGGCGGCCGTCTTGGGGCGGTCGAGGAAGACGAGGAACCCGGCGAGGGTCAGGTCCCGCTCGTCAGCGGGGGTCGGGACGGTCAGCCCCGCCGCCGCACGGGTGGCGACGGCCACCACCCGGCTGCCGTCGGCGAACTGCGCGGCCAGGGTGGCCGCGGCGGCGGGCGGGACGTCCACGCACCGGCCGAGGACCGCCTCGGGTGCCCCCTTGACCACCAGCCGTGCGTCACCGCCGGGCCCGGTCACCACGGCCGAGGTCATGCGTCGCTCGTGGTCGAAGGGCAACAGGCCGCTCCGGGTGTAGCCCGCGGTGGCGCCGCCCGCGGCCGGCGTGCTCCACAGGGCCGCGTCCAGCGGGTTCCCGCCGACGGCGTCGGCGGGGAACCCGGCGACCGCCGGATCGGTCTCGGTCGAGAGCAGGCCGAGCTGCAGGACGCCCGACGAGGAGGCGCCGGTGGGGTCGAGGGCGGCGGTGAAGGTGATCCGGCCCTCGGTCAGGGTGCCGGTCTTGTCGGTGACGAGGACGTCCATGTCGCCGAGGTCCTCGATGCACACCAGGCGCTTGACCAGCACCTTCCGCTGCGCGAGCTTCCGGGAACCGGTGGCGAGCCCGGTGCTCACCACGGCCGGCAGCAGTTGCGGGGTGATCCCGACCGCGATGGCCAGGGAGAACAGGATCGACTCGATCAGGGGCCGCTGGAGCACCAGGTTCGCGACCAGGATGAGACCGGTCAGCGCGACGGCGACCTGCAGCAGGAGCACGGAGAACCGCCGCAGCCCGGTCTGGAAGTCGGTCTCGAGCTGGCGCTCCCCCAGGCCGACCGCGATCCGCCCGAACTCCGCGTCCGCGCCGGTCGCCACGACCACACCGGTACCGCTGCCGGCGTGCACGACGGTGCCCATGAACGCGCACGAGCTCAGGTCCCCCAGCGCCGATCCGGCCGCAACGGGCCCGATCGCCTTGCCCGCCGGGAGCGACTCACCGGTGAGCACGCTCTCGTCGCACTCCAGACCGGTGACCGATAGCAGCCGCAGGTCCGCCGGGACGACCTCGCCGAGTCGGAGCCGCACGACGTCGCCGGGGACCAGCTCCGTTACGTCGACCTCGTTCGGGTGTGCGCTCCGCACGACCACGGCCCGGTGCGTGACCCGCGAGTGCAGCGCATCGGTGGCGCGCGCGGCCCGGTACTCGTTGACGAACCCCAACCCGACGCTGGCCACGAGGATGACGCCGATGACCACGGTGTCGGTGCGCTGGCCCAGGAAGAACGAGACGGTCGCGGTCACCGCGAGCAGGATCAGCACCGGGCTGCGCAACTGCCGCCCCAGGATCCGCCAGGGTTGCGGATGGTGGGTGCGTACCGCGTTGGGGCCCTGCACTGCCAGCCGACGTCCGGCTTCCTCGGCACCCAGTCCGGCGGCCCTGCTGTCGAGCCGCACCAGGACGTCGTCGGCCGGGAGGGCCGCGGCCTCCACCACCGCGACGCCCAGGGCGGCGGATCCGCCGCGGGAACCATCCGGCCGGGGCACCCGCGCCCGGGTACCGGCTGTCACGGCTCGGGGGTCCCGACGAGTACCGCCGCACCGTCGAAACGGCCGGCCTTGAGGTCCTGCAGCGCCTGCTGGGCGCCCGCGAGCGGGTAGCGGTGCCTCGTGGGCCGCAGGCCGTACCGGGCGGCGAGGTCGAGGAACTCGACGCCGTCACGACGGGTGTTGGCGGTGACGCTGCGGATCTCCTTCTCGTAGAACAGCTCGTGCTCGTAGTCCAGCGGCGGCGTGTCGGTCACGTGGACCGTGGCCCCCTGGGCCAGCGTGAGCTGGGCGCAGAGGTGGGCGCTGCCCCCGAAGCCGTAGAGCCCGAGCCGCCCACCCGTGGGCAGCCCGGCCCGCACCAGCGCGCGGTAGCCGATGATCCCGGCGCACAGCAGCACCGCCATACCCGGGTCCGCGAAGGCCGCGGGCAGGCGGTAGGCGAACGCGGCGGGGACGGTGACGTACTCGGCGTAGTCACCGTCGGCGTCCCAGCCGTTGTACTGCGAGGACGGGCACAGGTTCTCCGCGCCGCGCAGGCAGTAGACGCACGTGCCGCAGGTCCGGCGCAGCCAGGCCATCCCGACCAGGTCACCGGGTGCGAAGGCCGCGACGTCGGTCCCGAGGCCGACGACGTCGCCGACGACCTCGTGGCCCGGCGTCACGTGCGCCCGGTGAACGGGCAGGTCGCCCTCGCTCACGTGCAGGTCGGTCCGGCAGACGCCGCACGCCCACACGCGCAGGAGCAGCTCGTCGGGCCCCGGCCGCGGGACCGGCCTGCGCCCGTAGACCAACGGACCGGTCTCGATCGGGCCCGGCTCGCCGACCGTCCAGGCGTTCATCCCGGCCGGGATCCCGGGCGTCATGCCGGCACCGGCCGCGTGTCGGCCGGCTGCCGTCGCAGCGACTGCAGATCGGCGTGTGCGGGCGCGGTGGTGGCGAGGAAGTCGGCCAGCACCCGGGCGAACCGCAGCGGCTGCTCGGTGTGCGGGACGTGCCCGGCGTCGTCGAAGACCTCGAGCCGGCTGCCCGGCAGCAGGCCGTGCGGTGTGCGCGACCGGGATGATCGCGTCGCGGGCTCCGCCGACGAGCAGCACCGGTATCTCGCGCAGCAGGTAGAGCCGCTCGGTGCCGTCGAGCCGCTGGCCCGACCAGTTCAGGGTCCCCCGCACGGTCTGCGCGAACGCGCCCCGGGCCCCGTGGTCGGCGAAGGAGGTGAAGGCGCCCATCAGGCCGTCGAGCTCCGACACGGACACCGCCGGCACCAGCGGGAGGAGCAGCCGGGTGAGCCGCACCAGCTCGGGGAACTGGTAGGCGAACTGCATCGCGACACCGCCACCGAACGAGTGCCCGACGATCGTCGCCCCGTCCAGGCCGAGTGTGACGAGCAGGTCCCGCAGCCCCGCCGCGTAGGCGCCCAACGAGTAGTCGCCCGACGGGGATTTCGCCGAGCGGCTGTGCCCGAGCAGGTCGGGCGCGATCACGTGGGCGTGGGCGCCCAGCAGCTCCACGGTCCGCGTCCAGGTCGCGGAGCTGCTGGCCAGGCCGTGCAGCAACGCCACAACCGGCCCGCCGCGCTCCGCACCCGCCTCCAGGAACGTGACCTCCCGGCCGTGCAGCCGGATCGTCCGGCGCAGCACCGCGACCGGCAGAGGCCGCTCGACCGGGGCGCCCCGGAGCGGGCGGTGGTCCGTGTCGGCGCTCATCGGTCGCTGCTCAGGTAGCGGCCCGGATCGCTCGCGGCCCTCGCCCCGGTGTCGATCCAGCGACCGAACCCCGCGTGGTCACGACTCTCCAGTTCGTCGAGCAGCTCCCGGCGCCGGCTCACGACCTCGGCGTGTCCGGGGCCGTACGGCGTCGCGATGAGGACCAGATAGCTGCGCCGCCACGCCAGGCACAGCTCGGCGACCGACAGATCCGCAGCGGCGACACGGGGTCCGGGCTCCGCCCCGCCGGCCGCCGGTTCCTGCCCGATCTGCTCGTCCCGGACCGCCGTCACCGGCCGGACAGGGCGCCGGATCCGGCACCACAGCCATGGCCCGATCGCGAGGGCCAGCACGATGATCACCGGACCGCTCACGGTGCCGAGCACGAGCACCATCCCCGTGACCACGGCGCAGACCCCGACCGTGGCCAGTCCGGCGAGCACGACCGAGTCGCACAGCACGGGCGTCGGGACAGATCGGCCTGCTCCCCGTTCCAGATTCCGCAGATGTACCCCGCCTCCGAGGATCGCACCGAGCACGACCGAACACAGCAACTGCGACGGCGCCACGACCAGACCGATCACACCGACCGCGACCAGCACCAGAGCGGCCGCCGCGGCCGCGGCCCGCGTAACGCTGCGCCGCTTCACGATCGCCTGCCCGGGGCCGGGACGCGTGGCACGTTCGGCCGTCGTGACCTCACCGCTCCCACGCGCAGAGCACGGCGCTGCTCCTCGTCCAGCCCGCCCCAGACCCCGACGTCCTCGCCTGCGGACAGCGCCCAGTTCAGGCAGGATCCGCTCACCGGGCAGCGGGAGCACACCGTCATGGCCTCCTCGATCTGGGCACGCGCCGGGCCGCTGACCCCGATCGGGAAGAACAACTCCGGATCCTCCTCACGACACCCGGCGCGGTGTCGCCAGTCGTCGATGGCCGGCTCCTGCCGGGTGAACGACATCAGAGGTGCACGCGGTGTCGGCAGACAGCGAGCGCAGCGACCCGACGAACGAGGATCTCGCCGGCCGGTGGCGGGCTGGACGGGGTCTCGCACGGGCACCACGCGGCCAGCAGGCCGGGTCCCCTGGTGATGGGCGCCAGCAGTGTCTGTGTCGCTGCGTCGGGCGCTGTTCGTCCTGACATGGCCGTGTCCTCAGTGTCGATCTGTCACACGGCGTTCTCGCCGCGCGCCGTCACCGGGGGTCAGGGGCAACGCTTCAGCCTTCCGCCGAACCCGGGTGACGCGCTGCACGGGACCGCCATCGCCTCGACGATGCGACCCGGCGGCCGCGACCACCCGTTTCGTCTCCGGCGACCACCAGCATCAGCCGGGTGGCTGACGACGAGCAGAGGCGAAGGACCCCCGGTCGGTGCCAACTGATCCCCGGGGGAGGTGACGTATAGGTCCGGTGCGAACTGCGGTCCGCGTCTACGGTGAGCGAGCCTGGGACGTCAACGGTCCCAGCCTTTACGCCCCGGCCCCCGGTGTATCGCCTCTGCGATCACCTGGATGGCCCCCATGTCGTTCCCGATCCTGTCGTCATGGCGAAGGCGTCACCTGCGGTTGATCGGATCCTCCGAACCCCTCGTGAAGGTGGTGCCCGACGTGGCCGACACCCGCAGGCTTCCCGCACCGGTCACCGAACTGTGGGACTGGCAGACGCGAGGCGCATGCCGCGACCTCGACAGCTCGATGTTCTTCCATCCCGAGCACGAGCGTGGTGGCGCGCGTGCCGCGCGCGAGGACCGCGCGAAGCAGGTGTGTCTCGGCTGTCCGGTGATCGGACAGTGCCGCAACCACGCACTGAGGGTGCGCGAGCCCTACGGTGTCTGGGGCGCACTGACCGAGGCCGAACGCCTCACGCTGCTCCGCGACCGGTCCGATGCCTGAGCACGATCAGCCATCGGGAGAGGCACACAACGATCGGCCAGGCGATCGGCATCGTCATCGAGCGACAGCACTGCAGTCCCGACGAGGCCTTCGCGGTGCTACGCGCGTCGTCCCAGCGTCACAACGTCAAGCTGCGGGTCGCGGCCACCGAGCTGGTGGCCTCCACCAGCAGGCGAGGCGACGTCCGAGAACCGCAACTCGATGGGCGGACTGGTCTGCATCCGGCTCGCCGCCCGGATGCCCGAGCTGGTGGCGGCGCTCGTACTGCTTGACCCAGCCCTCCCGGCCCCGCCCCGCGTTCTGCGCCCGCTGCCCCGGGCCCAGTACTCGACGTCGGTAGGAGACCCCACCGGTGCGCGGGTTCAGTTCGCGGCCGGGAGGGGTGTCGTGCCGTTGGTGGCCGGTGCCTGCATCGGGTAGGCGACGGGAGCCGGGCCCGGCTGCTCCGCCGCGGCGGCCGCCTCCCGGGCCAGGAACGACCCCAGCTCACCGATCGTGCTCATCAACGGCGCCGGGAACACCACCGTGGTGTTCTTGTCGACGCCGATCTCCACGAGACTCTGCAGGTTGCGCAGCTGCAACGCCAGCGGGTGCTCCATCATGATGTCCGACGCCTCGCCCAGCGACGCCGCCGCCAACGACTCACCCTCCGCGTTGATGATCTTGGCGCGCTTCTCCCGCTCCGCCTCCGCCTGCCGCGCCATCGCCCGCTTCATGCTGTCGGGCAGCTGGATGTCCTTGAGCTCCACCAGCGTCACCTCCACACCCCAGTCGAGCGTGGCCACATCGAGGATCTCGCGTATGTCCTTGTTGATCCGGTCGGTCTCCGACAGCGTCTCGTCAAGGGTGTGCTGGCCGACCACCTTCCGCAGCGTGGTCTGCGCGATCTGATCGATCGCGATGTACACGTTCTCGATCGCCACCACCGACTTCACCGCGTCGACGACCCGGAAGTAGGCCACCGCCGAGACATCGACGCTGACGTTGTCACGGGTGATGATCCCCTGCGACTGGATCGGCATCGTCACGATCCGCAGCGACACCCGGTGCAGGACGTCGACGATCGGGATGATCAGCCGCAACCCCGGCTCGCGGGCACCCACCACCCGGCCGAACCGGAACAGCACCCCCTGCTCGTACTGCTTGATGATCCGCACCGCCAGCCCCAGAACCACCAGAACGACGACGACGACGATGACGACCGTGGTGAGCGCGGTGCTCATGATGCTGCTCCCCGGATGGTGACGTGCGGTGCTGAGCGGCCGACGACCAGCTCGTCGTGCAGGGTCCGCACGGCCGGCAAGGTCCAGCAGGTCAGCTCGACCTCCCTGCGCAGCGCCTGGGTGGCGACCGCACCGGTGAGGGTCAGCAGGCCCTCGGGGCCTGCCGTGGCGGTGATGGAGTGGCCATGCAGGCGGTGGTTGCGGGCGAGTGCCGCACCGACCGCCGTCTCGGTGTCCAGCGCCTCGCGGCGCGGATCACGCCCCGCGTTGGGGTCGTAGCGTTCGCTCATGATCCGACAGTGCGCGTCGGGAGCCCGGCAGTGGGAGGGCACAACGACCCGCACCATGGCGCCGGAGTGCTCCGGTCAGCCCGTGATCCGCAACTTGTTCTCGACCACGGCCACACCGGGCCCCGACCAGCACGCGTCCTCGACCGCGCGGCGCTCGGCCCACGTCAGCACCGTGCCGGTGAGGGTCACGACCCCGCCCTCGACATCCACGTCCACGTGCGCGGCCTCGACCTCCGCGCGCCGGACGAGCGCCGCCCGGATGGCGGGCCCGATCCCGGCGGGCTCGATCTCCGGGCGCACCTCGATCAGGTTGCTGACCGACGCGACACCGGGCAGGTACTGGACGGCGTATGTCGCGGCCTGACGCTGGTACTGCCACGCAACGGCGCCCGACAGGGTGACGACGCGGTCGTGGACCGCGACCTTCACCGCGTCGGGGACGTCGACGGACCGCCGCAGGGCCAGGCCGGACTCGCGGGCGATCTCGGTGTCGGTCACGGCGTCCCAGCTTCCCCGCACGGTGATCTCCTGGGCGACGCCGAGGACCCCGCGGACCCGTTGCGCGGCCGAGCCTGCGCGCAGCCGCTCGGGATAGGAGTCGACCTGCCCCGACAGCGTCACGGCGCCGCTGGAGACGGCCACGTCGATCGGGCCGCTGCCCGTGCCCGGCGACCAGGCCAGTTCCTGGATCACGGCGGTCCGGATCTCGTCGTCGGTGCGGGGAGGGAGCGTGGATGCGGTCATGCCCGCACTCTGAACCGGGCCGGTGGCCGGCGCACAGGGCCCAACGGCACGGCTCGGCGGGCCGGGCGCACTACGTCGCGTCGGGGGCGATCCGCACCAGCGCGGCGCGGTGCCCGTCGGTCTCGAGCACCGTGAACCGGCGCGGCGCCCGAGCGCGACGACGCTGTCCCCGATCCGCGGCGTGTGGCCCATCCTGGTCACGACGAATCCGGCCAGGGTGTCGTAGTGGCCTGCGGGCAGCGTGATCCCGGTCCGAGCCCGGACGTCCTCGCGGTGCAGCAACCCGTCGAGCTCCACGGCGCCGTCCACGTCTGGAAGGGTCGTATCCCCGTCCGTCCCGATCTCGCCGATCATCTCCTCGACGAGGTCCTTGAGGGTCGACCACCACCGCGAGGCGCCCGTGGCGGCGCATCCGGGACAAGGCCTCGATCAGCGGCAGCGTGTCCGGGATCGCGAGCGCCGTGCCGGCCAGCGCCGCGACCGTCACCGGCGCGGTGTCACCGAGCCGGCGACGGCAGGCGGCACCGAGCACGTCCCGGGCGGGCACGACACCCACGACGTCGTCGGGTGATCGACCCGCGACCGGGTAGCGGGAGTGCGGGTGGCCGACGAACGCGGCAGCCTCCTCGGTCGTCATCGCCCCGTTCAGGAAGTCGATCTCCGTGCGCGGGACCATCACCTCGGCGACCAGCCGGTCGGTGGCCGTGAACACGTCCGCCAGCACCCTGCGCTCCTCCGCGGTCAGGTCGGGCTGGGATCCGACGAGCTGGCCCACTCGAAGCCGGCGAGTGAAGGGATCCGGCCGGCCGCGGCGAGGACCTCGGTGTCCACGCCCAGATCGAGCTCGCCCTGCCCACCAGCGAGCCGCGGCCGAGCGAGGGCCTTGAGCGCCTCCACCGCCTGGGCATCCTGGGCATCCTGGGCCGAGCCCAGGTGCTCGATATCGTGCGCTCCGCGCCGCGAACCGTGCACGATCTGCACCGCAGTCGCCCCGGAACCGGTCCGCACCGTGCGCACGTACGCCACACCGGGAGCCTACGAGCACGGCTTAGTGCGCAGATTCAGCCGAACCCGCACACGATCCCGCAGGTCAGCGATCCGCGACAGGCTTCAAGATCCACTCATGAGCCGCGTCAGGTCCAGGATCATCAGCGCGAGCGCAAGCCCGATCCACGACTCGTTGCCGGCGCCCTGTCCCGACGCCGGGTCACGCCCGTTCGCCGCCCGCATGTCGCGGACCGCGAGGAAGCGGGACCGGTACACGCTGGTGGTGTCGAGCGGGCACTCGATCATGCGCACGCCGATGCCGCCGTGATCGCGCTCAGTTGTCACGGGCCGATCATGACGCTCGAGGACGCCGCGGGTGCGCTCGGAGGTCCGGGCGCGTGTTCGAACTCGGCGATGGCGCCAAGGATCTGGGAGACCATGCGCCCGACCGCGGAGCGAGACGACGGCGACACCACCACCGAGGACCTGTCCCGTAGGCGGATCCCCAACCGGACACTTCTCTGGACCTCGCCTCCACCGAGGCCTAGGCCACCATGGTGTCGAGATGGCTAGTCTCCGTTCGCCCTGGTGGGCGGCCCGTTCCGGGCTGAAAATGGGTGTGGTCGCCCGCTGACGTCGTCGCTCTATGGCCCGTTCGAGGCCGTGGGCTAGTCGGACGCTGGGAGCTGCCCGTTGGGCCCTTCAGTGTTGCTTCGAGCACGCGGATTAGCTTCGCCTGTTCCCGTCGCAGCTCCTGCGGGCGGCCGCCCGCAGGAGCGGATCGGTGAGGAGGACGGGGAATGCTGCACGACAGCGAGGACACCGAGGAGATCATCGAACGAGTCGCGGCACTGGACATCGGCAAGGCCGAGTTGGTGGCGTGCGTCCGGGTACCGAACCCGAACAGCCCGGGCCGCCGCGCGCAGGAGATCACCACCTACTCGACGATGACCCGGTCGTTGCTGGGGCTCGGTGAGCGACTCCGCGAGCTCGGGGTGAGCAGGGTCGTGATGGAAGCGACCTCGGACTACTGGAAACCGGTCTTCTACATCCTGGAGGCCCAGGGCCTGGACCCGTGGCTGGTCAACGCCAAGGACGTCAAGCACCTACCGGGACGACCCAAGACCGACCGGCTCGACGCGGTGTGGCTGGCCAAGATCGCCGAGCGGCAGATGATCCGCCCCAGCTTCGTCCCCCCACCCCGGATCCGGCTGCTGCGCGACCTCACCCGCTACCGCGTCGATCTGATCAAGGCCCGGACCGCGGAGAAGAACCGGGTGGAGAAGCTCCTCGAAGACGCCCAGATCAAGCTCTCGGCCGTGGTGTCGGACATCTTCGGGATCTCTGGGCGGGAGATGCTCGCGGCGCTGCTGGCCGGGGAACGCGACCCGGCGGTGCTGGCGCAGCTGGCCCGTTCGCGCATGCGCGCGAAGATCCCGGTGCTCGAGCAGGCGTTCGTCGGGCGGTTCACCGATCATCACGCGTTCTTGTTGCGCACCATGCTGGCCCGCATCGACGAGACCAGCGCGGACATCGCCGCGGTCGAGACCCGGATCGAGGAGTTGATCGTCCCTTTCGCCCAAGCGGTGAGCCAGCTCGATGAGATCACCGGAGTCGGCATCACCGCAGCGCACGTCGTGATCGCCGAGATCGGGATCGACATGTCCCGGTTCCCCACCGCCGCCCATCTGTGCTCCTGGGCCCGGTTCGCCCCCGGGGTCAAGGAATCCGCCGGGAAGAACAAGGGCCGCGGCACCACCGGACACGGCAACCCCTACCTCGCCCGCGTCCTGGGCGAGGCCGCGGTCGCGGCCAGCCGCACCGACACCTTCCTCGGCGAGCGCTACCGGCGTATCGCGCGGCGGCGCGGGAAGAAGAAGGCCATCGTCGCGGTCGGCCGCTCGATCCTGGTCATCATCTGGCACCTACTGTCTGATCCCGACACCCGCTACCACGACCTCGGCTCCGATTTCTACGACCACCGCATCGGACCAGACCGCAAGAAACGCAACCACATCCGCCAACTCGAAGCCCTCGGCTACAAGGTCACCCTGCAACCCGCCGCCTGAGCGTGCTATCCCCGTCCCCGGCTCTCAAACCACCACCGGTGAGCCGGCGGTCCCGCTCGCCCGTCCCCGAGTCATTTCGGATTAGTGGCTCGACACGCAACGTTGGCCGGGTAATTGATCTCGGTCCTTGACCCGGCCAGGCTGCCCGCACGTCAAGTGCGGGAGGTGGGTATGGGGCGTCGACCGAGCGTGTTCGTCCGGGCGCTGTCGAT
>Ga0209963_1000643_pt1 | contig 39364 bp, 34 predicted proteins | sample ThiBio_1000_biof_2_FD_183957 | JGI IMG/M metagenome (GOLD analysis project Ga0209963, IMG submission 183957) | Wastewater bioreactor microbial communities from Cape Town, South Africa - Thiocy_cont_1000_biof (SPAdes) | ecosystem: Engineered > Bioreactor > Thiocyanate-remediating >...
AATTACTTATTTGTATTTATATCAATTTTTTATTTTTGTGCACCAACATATTAAACACGATATGGGGATAATGGGACTCGAACCCATACGGAACTACCCACTGATTTCTAAAATCAGCCTGTCTACCATTTCAGCATATCCATCTTCAGTGAACCTAGATAGACTCGAACTATCGACTTCACGCTTATCAAGCGTGCACTCTAACCAACTGAGTTATAGGTTTTTTGTGAACCCTATGAGAATCGAACTCATATTCTTAACGTGAAAGGTTAACGTCCTACCATTAGACGAAGGGTTTTGATGGGTGTATTGGGACTCGAACCCAAAACCTCTGGTTTAAGAGACCATTGCTCTACCAATTGAGCTATACAAATTGGGATAATAGGACTCGAACCTATAATCATGGGTTCAAAACCCACCGCCTTGCCCTTTGGCTATATCCCAGTTCGATAATCTTTTTAGAAAAACGAAAAACAAGCTATAATCAACTGCTAGTACGAAGAAAAAATCAAAAATAACAAAACAAAAGTTAAATTGAAAGCAAGTTAACAAATACCCGTAATATTTAGATTACAGGTGGGCAATATTAACAAGGAAGGCGGTCATAGATGCGTATAATAAAGACTATAAATCCTTATTTGTAATTTGATCTTCCTAAGCGGCCTTAATTCTTTTAAGGTCGTGATAAGGACCCACAGTTTAGTGACGTGTTTGGTCAATTTTATATTTTTGCCATACCTAAATCTCATATAATTTTAATCTTGCTTGATTGTCTTTGAATATTCGAAAATGACCCTTATCTCGGAGGTATCTTTTAATATTATCATTATTGAAAGTAAGAAATATATGCCTGCACTAAATACTTACTTATTTAGGTGGGCTCACAGCCAAAGAATACCACGACTATAATAACAGAGAAAAAGCCTCAGAGAATGAATAAAAAGAAAAACATTAAAGAAGATCCATTTTTTTCAATGAAAAGATCGATTTAAATATGTAAAATTCCTCTAATAGAACCTTTATTTTACCTAATCAAGTAGATAATTTTTTTTTCATAACACTAAAACTTGATTTTAAAAAATTCAAATAATTTATTGCCCAATAATTATTTATTTATCGTTGTGCCTACACTGAATACAAAAGCAGTAACGTACTAATTCTGCAATGTCGTTGCTTTTACAAACTTTGGGTTAAAATTTACAACTAAAAAACCTACTTGTTGCTATATCAAATGGTCGATATAGCAACAATTTAACAACATGCGCTACATATACAAAAAATATGTTTTAATGGCTTGTGTTATATATATCGTTAAGATATATACAAGTAAGAATAGAAAAAATGTAAGCTTGAACTATTGCAATACAAAATTCAAGTACTATGATGAAAACTATAAATAATAGCGGTAAAAATGAAATTAACGCGTATTTTTTAAAAACGTTAAATATAAAAGCGCTTAATATATTTAAAAGTGTATGACCTGCTAACATATTTGCAAAAAGTCGAACCGATAAACTAAAAGGTCTAATTAGATAAGACACAACTTCTATAACAACAAGAAAAGGGATTAACGGTTTTGGTACACCACTAGGAACAAAAAGGTTAAAAAATTCCGTCTTATTATTGAAAAAATTAATTAGAGTTATTCCAAAAAACAAGGAAAACGCTATTTGAAAGGTAAATATTATGTGGCCTGTAATAGTAAAACCATAAGGTAATAGACCAATAAGATTCGCAAATAGAATAAAAGAAAAAATAAACAGAACAAGTGGAAAGTACTTTAAAGCCACTATATTATTTATCTGTTGTTTAAATAGCTGTAATACAAACAGATAAATGTTCTCTACCGCATATTGTCATTTGCTTGGTATAAATGTATTTGTAGAATAATTTACATAAAATAAAAAAGTAAAACCTATAAGTATTACAAACAATATTATCGTATTATTGGTGATGGAAATATCGAGATTACCAAAAAATAATTTTTGTAAAATTGAAATTCTAAATTGTTCTAATGGATTAAAGATCATTGGTTATCTATCTATTTCACCGAAAACTATATCTTGTGTACCTATTATGGTAACAACGTCGGCTATCATATGTCCTTTCGACATAGAATTTAAAGATTGAAGATGTAAAAAGCCTGGGGCTTTTATTTTGCATCTATATGGTTTATTCGAACCATCTGATACTAAGTAAACGCCAAATTCTCCTTTAGGCGCTTCTACGCAAGCATATGTTTCATTTTCTGGAACATTAAATCCCTCGCTGTAAAGTTTAAAATGGTGAATAAGAGACTCCATAGAGTATTTCATGTCAGCTCGTTCTGGAGGTGTAATCTTTTTGTCATTTAATTTTATCAGACCAGAGGGCATTGAAGTTAGACACTGTTTAATAATATTTAGACTTTCATACATTTCATAAACCCTTATAAGGTATCGATCATAACAATCGCCGTTTTTGCCTACAGGAATATTAAAATTAACTCTATTATAGACTTCGTAAGAGTTATTTTTTCTTAAATCTCAAGCTACCCCCGAACCGCGTAACATTACACCACTAAAGCCGTGACTTAAAGCCTCCTCTGCTGTTACTATTCCCACATCAACTAATCGTTGTTTTCAAATTCTATTGCTATTTAAAAGCTCTTCAACTTCTACTAAACGCCAAAAAAATTGTTCAACAAACTGCATTATGTCGTTTCATAAACCTAGTGGGAAATCCTGAGCAACGCCTCCAGGCCTTATATATGCCGCATGCATTCTAGCACCAGATACTCTTTCGTAAAATTCCATTAATTTTTCCCTTTCTTCAAATAATCACAAAAATGGCGTTAAGGCTCCTACGTCCATGGCATGGGTTGTAACCGCAAGAATATGGTTTAATATTCTTGTAAGTTCACTATAAATTACCCTTATATATTGAGCCCTAATTGGAATTTTACAATTCAACATCTTTTCAACAGCAATAGAATAAGCATGTTCTTGTGACATCATTGAAACATAATCTAATCTGTCAAAATAAGGTAGGGCTTGGATATAAGTTTTATATTCAATTAATTTTTCTGTTCCTCTATGTAACAAACCAATATGGGGATCTGCTTTCCTAATAAGTTCTCCGTCCAGTTCTAATATAAGCCTCAAAACACCATGTGCCGCAGGATGTTGTGGACCAAAGTTCATTGTAAAGTTTTTTATTTTTGATTTCTTTAAATAAGAATTTATTTGATTTTTTCTCATGGGCTTGTGAAATTAAAAAGTCTATATTCTTGTGATAATTCGAGAGGCTCATATACAATGTTAGCCTTCTCATCGTCATAACGTATTTCAATATATCCAGTCAACGGGAAGTCTTTCCTTAAAGGAAATCCATCAAAACCGTAATCGGTTAATATTCTTCTTAAATCTGGATGGTTGGTGAAAAATATACCAAACATATCTCAACATTCTCTTTCAACCCAATTTGCGCTGTTAAACATAACTGAAAGTGAGGGGGCGTACGCGGAGGTATAGCTTTTGATAAAAAACCTAAAATTATATTTAATAGATAACAAGTTATAGCTTAACTCAAACCTATCGACCTTTTCGGGATAATCTATAACACATATGTCATGTAAAGTTTTAAGCTGGATAAGACTATTATTACGGAGGCTCAGAGTAAGATTGTAGAAATTTGGCATCTCTACTAACAGATATATTGTATTGTTTTCATTCCTTTTTAATACTAGCGTTTTAATAAATTTTTTATACAGATTGGTTAATAATTTTACGTAGTAGGTTTTCCTAAGCATAAACTAATCCCATTCTAATGCTCCTTTTTGTCATTCATAAATAAACCCTACAGTCAATACTATTAAAAACAAGAATATGGCCCAGACCCCAAAAAAGCCTCCGGTTGATATGGAAATAGACCAGGGAAATAAATACATTATTTCTAAATCAAATATCATAAACAATATGGCTATTAAATAATATCTCACATTAAACTTGCTTCTGGTATCTTCGAATGGCTGAAAACCACATTCGTAGGCAGAATTTTTTTCTATATCTGATTCTTGATAAACCAAGAAATATGAAAGAAATATCAATAAACATGAAATGAAAAAGGCACCTCAAAAGAAAATAAAAATGTAGATGTACTCTAAAGTCATAAGTAATTATTTTTCCGAAAAAAAAAAATAAAATTATAGCATTTTATTTTAACAATAAAAGCGTTGCGCCATTTATTGTATTTAATTTATTGTTTAAAATTTTATAAAATTTTAGTGCTTCTACCCTTTTACTTAATATAGAACTTAAAGATAGAAAATTTTTTTTAAATGATTTTAAATTTAAATAAAAAAGTTTGTTGATATAAAGAAAATTAAATACAACATTTACGTATGCATTTATATCATTTAATATATAATCAATTTTTGATTTAAATTCAGTATTTATAATATTCGATAAAAAATTCATCAAGAAAAATAAAAATACTATAAATATAACAATTATAACCTTTTCGCTAATATAATGTAATAGATTGTTTATCGCAAATAATACAAAAAATAATAATAAGCTATATTTCATCAATATTTACTTCTTGAAATCTCTTGCTTAAACCAATTAAATTTGAATTTAAAATGTTGTTTAGTGATTTGTTAATTAACAAACTCTTAGATTGATCTAACGTTTGAGTTTTATTTATCATACTTTTCATCTTTTCAAATATAAAATTAATTTTCATCGGTATAAAAAAGTTAACGTATAAGTTAAAATAAACGGAACTAAAAGAGCTGTTTATTAAATTCTTGTGTTTATTGTTATAATCGGCATAATCAAATTTGTATAAAAAGAAGTATCAAATTTTATATATAATGTTCCTTAGCTTAAGATTTTTAAATACTAAAATAACAAAAAAGTTAACGCTTAAAAAATACAAACCGAAAAAAAATAGTGTTAATCAAAAATACTGTGTGGCGAAAGATATCTTATCTAGTTGAGGCATAAGGAAAATAAGCTAATCATAAATAGAATAAATTCTACCAAAAACCGTTTTTTTAATAATTTCGAAGACTTATGGGAGTAAGTCTTTAAGATAAGTATATACTACTATTTACTGTTTAATTTATATATATATAACACCACTTTTATTTATTAACATTTCTAAATCATGCTTTATACATTTGATTCCTTTTTAAAACTTTCTCTAACCCTTCTTAACATTTTTATTAAGGCTTCATGCTATAATCAACAGATAAGTAAATGTCAAGACGTTCTTAATGTAAGCGAAAAAGTAAAAAAAAATTGCAGCAGTTTATAACCTCTTTGCTTTTTTTTTTCTCATTAGAAGGCCGTGGCTCTTGTTTTTCACTACTACCCCTTGTAATATAAATAAGCCTAATTTTTTAAAATTATCAAAAATCATTTTTCCTGTTTTTGTTTGATTCGTGCCCATGAAAAACTTAAACAGGTATTTTATATTTTTTGCACGTGCTACTCTTGCCACAGAAGCAGAAACCGTTTTTAATGTATCGGGAGATCTTTTCTTTTTTTTTGTTGTAATTTTACATGTTCCGGCCGATTGAGAAACTACCACTCTGCCCATAACATCAGTTATAGTTAAAAAAACATTGTTCCTTTTTTTGTAACAAAATAAATAATATCGTTTCTTATTAGGATTTTTTTTAGCTAGCACTAATCGTTGTCGAAAACTTACGTAATTTTTTTTTGGTTTTTTATGCCATTTTGTTTTAAATTTGTAGGGCTTAAGGCAAAGTATTTTTTTTTGTAATCTTGGTTTTCTTGTTATTATTGATTTTAAAATTTTCATTTTCTTATAGTTCTTTTTTTATATTCTTTGAAGGCGTTTTTGCATTTGTGTGTGTCCTTTGTCCTCTGACCGGCAATTTTAATATATGACGCATTCCTATATAATTTTTAAGTTTTTTTTTTTTATTAACATTGTTAAATATCTTATTTTCCTCTAAGTTGTAAAAAAAGCTAGCTTGTTTTTTTATTAATAAAAATAGCTCAAAATTTACACTACTGACTCTTTCAAATGAATCGACCCCTGTTATTAAAGCTATTTTATTAATTTTTTTTAAATTTAAACCGTGAATACCTTTCAATGCGCTAAAAACATTTTTATTTTTATTTTCTAATATAAATGTATTAAAATTTTGTAAACTTTTCATATATATATAATATATCTAATACATATATTTACATAAATCTTTGTTTTTTACCTACTTTAAGCTTAGTAAACTTAAAATTTTTGAACTGTAATACCCCCTTCCCTTTATAGAAATTAGATTTTTTAACACGCTTTATATTTGACATAAAATTATAAATTTCAACATTACTGTCACCTAATAGAAAAACTTGGTTTTTTTTACAAAAAACTTTTAAATTGTTAGGAATAGAAAATATTAAATAATTACAATCGCCAACCAGTATATATAATTGTCTACCTAATATAAAATTTTTGAAGCCTAGCCCTATCATATGTAACTTAGAAAAATGATTATATTGATTGTATAAAAAAGATTCTAAATTTTTTGTTATGAATTTTATATAACCGATAGAATCGGAATAAGTTAAATTATTTAAAACTGTCAATGTTGTATTTCTTAAAAAAAATCCACTATTAAGGGTAATTTTCAATACAACCTTCTTTTTACTATTAAAGTAAAAAAATAGATTTTTATCAAGATTTTTTATTTTTAAAGCTATCTTATTATCTGAATTTATTATTTTTACTAACTCCATTTTTTTAACTTATCTTTAATAAAGCCTCCCCACCTATTTTAAATATGTTTGATTCTTCATCGGTTAAAATTCCTTTAGACGTCGATAAAAGTAAAAAACCAGAATCTTTTTTTGCCAAAAATTTTTCAAGTTTTTTATGTTTAATGTACGTACGTCTGCCTGGCGTTGATATTACTGCAATATTTCTTATTACGGGTTTATTATTTATATATTTTAATAATATTATAACATTTTTTTTGTCTTTTATTATAAAACCTCTTATGTACCCTAATTTATAAAGTACACTTAAAACGTTTATACAAAGTTTTGAATTCTGTATAGTTACCTGCAAGTGTCGCGCATTACAACCTACTTTTACAATACTTAACATATTACTTAGTAAACTCATTTTTCTTTTTTACTTATTAAATTTCTTTACACCATTTACATAATTATTAGAAATTAACAATCTTAGTTTTATCCTAGATAATTTAAAGTGATTTAAAACTGATCTACTGTTGTTTGTTATAAAACACCTTTGTTTAATATTAACATAGGAAGAGTTTTTATTTAGTTTGTTAATGTACATTAAAGCCCTTTGTCTCATGTAATTTGGTAACCTAGCGTTTAACATTATCGATTTATATTGCAATCTTTTCAATTCAAACTTAAAAAATAATTTATATAATTTTTTATTTTTTATTAGCAGATACTTCATAATTAATTTTTTATCCTTATTAGAAACATGTTGTTTAGATATCTAAACAATAGATCCGCTGAGTTATTATATAAATCTAAAGTTAATTTAATTTGGGTTTTTTGGCTATGTTTATTGTAGTTTCTAAAAAAAAATTGAATATTGTCTATATATAATATCAAACTATTACCTAAAATATTATATTTAAGGTGTTTTTGATAATAAATATGAAAAAAATAATTGTAAAAGTTTAGCAAATACATAAAAAAATTAAATGAGTTTTTTTTACTCAATGATACCGAAATAAAAAACCTTTTAAGTATTTTTTTTTTTATATAATTAAATTTTACCTTTTTTATAAAAGGTTTTTGATTAGAAATATATAATATTAATAGATATAGCCTTATAAGCTTTAAACTTTTCTCGCCCTTAAATGTATTAAAAATTGCGGATAGATTAGGCCTTAGTGGAATTTTCAGTGTGTTTGTATTAAACAAATTAGTATTACAGAGCAAGCAATTTTTTAATAAATTATTGTATGAATTATAAAACCTCATTAAAGTGTAACTTGCGCTATTGACATTATTTTATTAAATTTCAAATTGACTCTAATTTCTCGAAAAACAGGCCCAAGTAGTCTAGAACCAATAGGTAAATAATACTTATTTATTAGGGCTACTGAGTTTGAAGAAGAACGTAAAAAAAAATTACCCCATCTTTTTACACCTTTAATAGTCCTTAAAATTATCGCGGAACAGACCTGGCCTTTCTTTACCTCTTTACTTTTTTTTATATTTTTTTTTATAATATTTTTTTTTACAACCACAGTTATTGTATCACCTACACCTGCACCAACCCTAGAGGAGGAGTTCAGTAATCTTATACAACTAACAAATACTGCACCAGAATTATCAGCTACCTTTAATACAGTCTGTACGTTTATCATATTTTTTTATAATTTTAGTAGGCACGGGTAATCTTAATGAAGATGATTTTAAAGCCCTTAGTAATAAGGTTTCGTTAACATTTTTGAACTCAAAAATAATTTTGCCAGCCTTTAACGGATAAACCTTTACTGCTGGACTGCCTTTACCTCTACCCATACGAACGTCACGAGGTTTTCTTGTTAGCATCCAAAAAGGTAAAGCCTTAATTATTAAAAAATTTTTTTTTTTAATAACTCGTTTTATTGCTTTAAGCGAAGCTGTTAATTGTTCGGAAGTTAAGTTACAGTTACCCAGTGATTTTAGTCCAAAATCACCGAAGTGGATTAAGTCATGCTCATATATATTATTATTTTTATATTTTATCTTAAAATATTTTTTAAATTTCATTTTTTTATCTAAATAACAAAATCAGCCAAATTAGTTTTTTTTTTACCTAATCTAACCCAAACTTTAATAGTACATGCACTATATTTTAAGGCAATTGTTTTATAACTGTAATCTAATTTAGATTTTACAGTACTAAAAGCTAAACTACCAAATGCCTTTCAGCTGTAAGTAGCTCGTTGTTTACGAGAAAAACGCCCAGAGCAGGTTATTTTATAACCTTTTACTAATTTTTTCCCCTTCATAAGTGATTTGAAGAGAAAATTTATATTCCTTAAAACTTCTCATATAGTATAATATTGAGTTAAACGAATAAAAAAAAATTCACTAATTATATTAGCATTAACATTCATTTTCGATAATCCGATAACAAAAATTTTTGATAAAAAATTTAAACGGCTAAATTTCTTTAAGTAAAAGAGTGCTAAGGTTTTAAAATTATCCCAATATATCTTTAGGATTTTGTTTTTTATAAATAAAAAAAATAGCTTTCTAGAGTATTTTAAAATTACTTTTTTTTTTAAAACTATAAAAAGTCTGGCCTTAAATTTTTTAAATTCTTTACCTAATCTAAGAGTTTTTCTGTATTTTTTATAAAACCTCTTATTAAATAAACGTCTTATTAAAACAAAACGGGTGTTTTTCTTTAAATTAAAAAACAATAAATCTAAAAAACTGTCATGTATGTAAAGATATAAAGATATATTATCAAAAAAACGTATAATTTTTAAATTAACAAATATTATACCTACATTGGTTGAGCCAAGATGACCCGTTAAAAGTTTTCTAAAAAAGCGATCTAACAATACGTCTTGATTTACTAAATAGGAATAATTTAGATTATTTGAAAACCAATTATTATTTCAATATCTAATGTTATATAATCTATAAGAGATAGGATTTATAACGTGACCCATTTACTACTTTTTACCTTTTTTTTTTAATACTTTTTTTTTATGCAAAACACCCATTTTCCGAGTAAAAACGAACTCACCTATTTTTAATCCAACCATAGAACGGTCAATAAGAATCGATTTACATGATTTGCCATCATGTAAAGTAAACCTTTTTTTTAACATTGTATTAAGCACTGTAGAAGACTTTCCTAAACTACTATTATTTTTATAAAAACAACCCTTTCAAACCGATCTCATTTTTTTAAGATTTTCTTCTTTTTACAATAAAAATTGATTTATTTTTCCTAGTAGGTTTACCTTTTGTTATAACTCCATAAGGGGTTACGGATGGTCTTCCACCTGAAGTTTTTCCCTGTCCACCACCATGGGGGTGATCAACCGGATTCATTGCGACGCCTCTAACAATAGGTAACCAGCCTTTAAGCCTATAAAATCCAGCTTTTCTAAAATTTCTATATATATACTGAAAATTAGAAATCGAACCTATAGTAGCTGTACAATTTGAATTCACTCTCCTTAATTCTCCTGACTTTAGCTTTAAAATAGCAATATTTTCAAATTTACTAACTATAGTAGCATATGAGCCAGCAGCGCGAATAAACTGAGCCCCTCTATTCTCACTTAATTCAACTGAATTAATTCTCACCCCAATTGGTATTTTACTTAAATAAGTCGAATTCCCGGGTTTTAAAACGATACTTTCCTTTGCAAATATACAGTCACCAATTAGTAGACCTTCTGGAGCTAATATATACGACATAATACCATTAGAATAAACCACGAATGCAATTAAAGAATTTCTTTTGGGGTCATATTCTACCCGGTGGACAAAACCAAAAATATTCCATATATACCTTTTATAATCTATTAAACGCCCCATCTTTTTAGTACCACCTCCGCGGTGATATCTAGTTATCCTTCCTTGATTATTCCTCCCTGATATCCTCTTTAAACCAAAGATTAAATTTTTTATTGGTCTGTTTTTTCATAATAATACTGACATAACTAAAACCCTGTTTTTAAAAATCTTAAGAATCTTATATAGCTTTTATTTTCAAAAGAAGCAGAATGGTACTCTTTTCGGTACTTAATTAATGAGCCCTCGTTTTTTAGTGAACTGTTTATTTGGTTAAATAAAGAGTTAACAATATCCCTCTTATCAACGTTACTAGTTAACCACCTAATACTTGTCGAATAGCTTTTTGATATAGGCATTAAAGTAGGTATCTTATATTTTTTACCTCCAATAAACATAACTTTATAGTATATTAAAGGCCTGATCTTCTCTAAAAATTGTAAATAATTTTCAATAAATTTATTTTTATATTTAAACTTCAGTAATAAAAAAAGTTTTTTGAAAATGCTAACGGAAAGTTTTTTTTTACCACGTGAAATAAGTCCCTGAAAAAACATATTTAATAATACTAATTTTTCAACCCTATCTTTTGATAATTTGCAAATAACCTTCTTTTTTTTATCCTTAAACACTTTACCGTACCGCGCCAGTACCAACTTCAATCTACTGTATTTTACAAAATTTTTTAAAAAGAAGTAAAGACCGTGAGTTTTATAAAAGCCATTTGCTATTTTAAAGTGGCGAACAGCAAAATTTATAGATTTTTTTTTAAAAAATCTGAAATATAAGCGTTTGAACCCTCGACGATATACCTTTTTTCATAAACGTTGTTTATTTCTTCATCTATACTTGACCAAAAATTTTTTCAACCTAATTGACTCTATTCTTTGTCGCAAATAATAAAAAAAATATCTTTTTTTATAACCTAATTTATAAAGCTTTTTTACAAATAAAGCCCTTTGAACTTTAGTTAAACGAAGTCTTTTAACTTTAAATTTGCCTTTTTTATCTCTTCTTCTCAAAATCTGAGTGCTTTTAGCGCTATTATAAAATTTTAAAAATTTTTTATAATGTTTAATTTTCGATTTTAAAACTCTTGTAAAATAAAAGTTTTTATAATAAAAACGCTTAAAATTTTTTTTTAGTCGAATAGCCATATTTAGATAATTTTTTTTTTCTTTCAAAACTTTCCTTCCAACTAAAATCATATTTACCTTTTATTAAGGTATAACGAACGCCAGGAAGATCTGGTGCTCGCCCCCCTGAAACAAGAACCGATGAATATTCTTGTAGATTATGGCCTTGCCCGGGTATGTATGCTATAATCATTCTTCTTGTAGACAATCTCAACTTAGCTACCTTTCTTTGAGCTGAATTAGGCTTTTTAGGTTTAACGATTCTGAGTTTAACACATACACCTTTTTTTTGAGGACAGCCATTTAGCGCTTTTACATTATTAGTATGAATTTTTTTTCTTCTAGGATTCTTTAGTACTTGATGATATGTTGGCATTAAGATTTTTATTTAAGAGAAATATTATTTTTTTATTTAAGAAATTTAAATTTTTAAATATTCTTATAGAAATTATATAAATGATCTTTAGAATATAAAAATTCGTTGATCTAGATTGCGAATTAAATGCAGAAACAAAAATTTTTACAAATGATTGGTTTAGCAAATTAGCCCCGACTTTAAAAAAAACAGGGAAAAGGTTGCTATCAGGCGATCTAAGGATGATTTCCCTTAAAAAGCTTGCAAAATAATTCAATTGAGGCGAACCTATAAAATAAATATTCCCCGGAAAATACTTATTACCCATTAAAGAAGATAGCAGGCTTGATTTAGTTTTAAAGATAGAAATATTTTGAACAGCTAAAGCGACCTTTAAATAATTTATGTTTGAAGCAGAACTGTTATTAAAATTAACAAACACCCCATAAGTGTTTTGTAATAGTTTATAAAGAAAAATGCTATTTTGCAAACTAGATTTTAATAGAAATAAACTATTTAAATTTAAAAAACTTTTCTTAATAAAAGCTTGACTTATATTTAAATGGAAATTAACTTTTATTACCAACGATAAATATTTCCTTAGAGATAAATAAATACGTTTATGAAAAGTATAAAGAAAATTAGAAAAAAAAACTGATTTTAATAATGAAACTTTATAAATTGAAAGAAGATCAACATTAGGTTTCGTGACAGAAAAATTCGGCAGGTTGGAAAGAATAGAAATCACATAAGGAGTTTTTAAAACTATTTCGAATGTTTTTATTTTCGAAATCTTCACTAAAACTGGTACAATAACATCAAAATTAATAAATCTAGTTTTTATATCAAAGTCATTAATAAATTCTTTAACATTTATACCATACAGACCTAAAATAGGTGTAAGAAACGAAACCATATTAGTATGGTATTTAGGTATTAAAATAATAATTTCCTTTAAATGTAGCTTATCGTAACGAAAATTTAAATTAATACGCATAATATAATACAAAAAATACTGAAAAACTCAGGGGGGAAAGGACTCGAACCTTTATCTTTAACTTTGGAGGATAACATTTTACCCTTAAACTACCCCCACGGTAAGAACACACCTAAAGAAGTATATTTGAACTACACAAAAACATCACTAGAAAAAAAATGATTTATGTAACCCCCCTCAGAAGGAAAACCATCAAAAAACAAAGTTAACGAAACACTAATAAAAACTAAGCCAATTGTAATAGGAACAAAAACCTTTCAACCTAATCTCATTAACTGATCATATCTATATCTAGGCAAGGTTGCTCTAACTCATATAAAAGCAAATAAATAGATATAAACCTTTACTACATAAACAAGAGAATGGTAAATTCAAGTTACGTAATAAAATTCAGAACGTAATGTGTAAAAAAATTCGTCTATACAAATATAGTATTCCGCAGAAAAAAATTTAACGAAAAAATACAAATCAGGCATAGTTCAGCCACCGAGGAAAAGTATAGTTGCTACATGACAAAGCAATATAATATTTGCGTACTCTGATAAAAAGAATAAAGCAAACAATACACTACTATGTTCAACGTTATAACCAGAAACAAGCTCGGATTCAGCCTCAGCTAAATCAAAAGGGTGCCTATTTGTTTCTGCTAACATAGCAATGAAGAAAAGGAAAAACTGAGCTCATAGAACAAAGGCATATCAAAGATCTTTTTGTGCTCAAACTATCTTCAAAAAGTTTAGGGAACCGCTTAAAATTATAATATTTATAATTATTATGCCAATAACAACCTCATAAGCTATAACTTGAGCAATAGAACGCAATGCACCTAAAAAAGCATACCTAGAATTACTAGATCAGCCTGCGACTATTATATTTAATGTATTTAAAGATGAGACCATAAATACATAAAGAATACCGATGTTTATATCAGAAACAACGGTAGTGTTATTGAAAGGAATAACAAACCAAGCACTTAAACTTAAAATTAATAATATCAAAGGGCCACCAAAAAATAAAACGGAAGAGGCATTTTGCGGTACAGGGTTTTCCTTTAATATAAGTTTTAAGGCATCAGCTAGTGGTTGCAAAATTCCCAAAAACCCTGTTCAGTTTGGTCCCTTTCTTTTTTGAATACTAGCCAATACTTTTCTCTCAAATAATGTTAAAAATGCAACTGTCAAAATTACATTCAATATTAAATATAATGATAAAAGAATAAAATAAACAGTTAAACTTACCATTTTTGTAATATGAAAACAAATAAAGAACTATTTAGAAGGAAAACCAAAAATACTTGTAGTAATAAACTTAAAGTAACTAATAAAAAAAGCAACAACATTATTATTGTTCTTTTTTTTATAATAATCATTATTAGATAATAAAATTACATTAGTATTAAAAACAGAATAATTTGAAATTCTATTAAATAACTCGTTTTCGTAAGATCTAATAATTTTGTTGTTTACATTCGTAAGAAACCCCTTAATACCCGAATACATTAAAACAAACTGATTTTCTATAGGTATAGGTGTAAATCTATTTTGATTCAATAATTCTGTCAACATGTTACCTCTTGATAGTAAATTTTTAGTGGTTTCATCTAAATCACTACCAAATTGAGCAAAACTTAAAGCTTCTCTATATTGAGCTAATTCTAGCTTTAATGAACCAGCTAGCTTTTTAATAGCTAATATTTGTGCAGCAGAACCAACACGGCTAACAGATAATCCAACATTTACAGCCGGCCTAATACCATTATAAAAAAGATTAGTTTCTAGAAATATTTGACCATCTGTAATAGAAATAACATTGGTAGGAATATAAGCAGAAACATCACCAGCTTGTGTTTCGACAACAGGTAAAGCAGTTAAGGATCCTCCACCAAAATTCATGTTTAATTTTGCAGCTCTTTCTAATAGCCTAGAGTGAAGGTAGAAAATATCACCTGGATACGCTTCTCTACCTGGAGGTCTTCTTAATAATAAGGACATTTGACGATAAGCGACAGCCTGTTTACTTAAATCATCATAAATAATTAAAGCGTGTTTACCATTATCCCTAAAATACTCACCTATAACGCAGCCAGTATAAGGGGCAAGGTATTGAAGCGGTGCTGCTTCAGAAGCTGTTGCAGCAACAATGATACTGTATTCTAAAGAATTAGTTTTTTCAAGTAAAGTAACTAATTTACTAATTGAAGATCTTTTTTGACCTATTGCTGTATAAATACAGTAAAGAGCATTTTTCTTATTTTTAGAATTTTCGTATTTTTGATTTAAAACAGCATCTAAACATATTGAAGTTTTTCCAGTTTGTCTATCACCAATAACCAACTCTCTTTGACCTCTTCCTACAGGAACTAAACAATCAATAGCTTTAACACCAGTAATCATAGGTTCATTAACAGATTGTCTTGTAATAATACCAGGAGCTTTAACTTCAACTTGTTTTAATTCAGAACCTGGGAAATCGCCTTTATTGTCTATCGGTTGACCTAGAGCATTAACAACTCTACCAAGTAAACTCATACCAACAGGTACACTAATAATGTTTCCAGTTCCTTCAACATATTCACCAGGTTTTATCTTTGTTTCATCACCAAATAAAACAGCAGAAACTGTTTCAGAATTTAAATTAAGAGCCATACCTTGAATCTCATTAGAAAACTGAAGCATTTCACCAGCCTTGACGTTAGAAAGACCTTCTATTATAACAACACCATCAACAATGCTCTTAATAACACCGATATTGCTATCGTTCTTTAAATACTGTAAAAATAACTCATTTATATTTTGGTTTTGTAGTAAATTAGACTTTAAAAATTGGTATTTTTTCATTATGTCAAAAAAGTTGTAAATAAATCTTTTGAAAAGAATACAAAAAGCAGTAATATTTAATTCTGCCACACGGTTGCTTTTACAAACTTTGGGTTAAAATAATCTAAACTTAGTTTACTCTAAATAAGAGATTTCCAAATTTAAACGAAGTTTTCTATTCTCTTCTTCAAGAGCAGTAGCTTTTTGTTCAAGAGCAGTAGCTTTTTGTTCAAGAGCAGTAGCTTTTTGTTCAAGAGCAGTAGCTTTTTGTTCAAAAATAGCTTTTTCCTGCTCAAGGATTAGGTAGCGATTAGTCTCATAAGGTCTGATCATTTCATATTTGTTTTCAACAAGCTCAGCATCTAAACAACACGAATTAGATTCACAACAATCAAGAAGATCCACACGCTTTCTTCTTAAAGCTGCTGCTTTTGATCGCGTATCCGGATCTGTTGAATAGGTACCATTCTCACCAAACTCAAAAACTCTAGTTAGATAAGAAGTCCTTTGACTAGCTTCTGCAGAAGTATAATCCACACCCACAATAACACTACTAGCAAGTGCCAGACTACTGATAACTACTCTAGCATTTTTGGTATCAGTGGCATAATTAAAGGACCTTGACACCGTACTTGAAATTTTATTTAAAATCCTCTTACCCAAACCAGATCCAGTAGCAGATTCAGTAACGGCATTGGCAACACCATTCATTAACGTTAAGTTATCATTAAAATTATTTAATTTTACCAACCAAGCAGGTCTTATAGTTTTTAAGTCTTCCGGAACGGGCGTTAAGTATATACACCTTGCAAAATAAAATAAATTAATAAGTAACAACATACCGTATAAGGATACAAGGCTAGATACAAGAACCCCAAAGCCCATATTAGAAGACCAAGATACAAGAAAAAACGAAATACCAAAAATCAAAAACGGATTATAGGAATAAAACTTAAAAGAACTATGAGCATTATGTGTTTCAGCAACCAGTTCCATAAACTTCTGGTTCCTTATTCTATTTTCACGAATTCTATCAATATCAATAAATTTTTTCATGTAATCACTCAGAGTTATATTTCTTAAAACACCAAATAATAATAAAAAGAAAGTAGCAACAGTATAAGAAAAAAACGCAGAGTAGAGTGTAAGGGAGTTAGGTAATCAAAAACCATTATGTACAGAATATAAAACATATCTTACAAACACACTAAAACTAGCCGCCGTGTAAACAAAAATAGCCCTATTTCAAATAGAATAGTTTAGCCAATCCGAATAAACTTTAACGTAAACTTGTTTTTTATTAAAAAAATCTTTAATAATTTTAATTAATTTCACCCTGAAAATACTCTTCTTTATATAAACTACCCCTTTAAAGATGTAACAAAATTAACACTAATTATACCCCTTATTCTATAAAAAATAATCAAAATAGCAAGACCAATGGCCGCCTCTGCACCAGCTAAAGTTAAAGTATAAAGAATAAAAACCTGACCAAACATATCCTCTAATAAGACAGAAAATATAGCAAAGTTAAAGTTAACCGCCAATAACATCAGCTCTATAGAAACCAATATTATAATGATATTTTTCCTAGTAATAAATATCCCTAAAATTCCAAGAAAAAACATAACGAAGGAAAAAAATAATAGGAAAAAAATACTAAAGCTTGTCATTATTTTTTAAATACATTTTTAAAAGTATAAGCTTGTAAAGCAGGAACTATAACAGCTAAACTAAAAAAGTAAAAAAAGTAAAGAATAGTAAGTATTTGGCCTAGCATTAAATAAGGATCTTCGATAGGTTTAAAACCAATTCAACCTAATAAAACACAAACGGAAAAAAATGATCAGAATAGTATTGTTTTAGAAATTTCAAAAAATGAACCTTTAAAAACATTATTAGTTATAAAAGGTAATAAAAACAATACTATTAGAGCTAAACCTAAAGTAATAACGCCGCCAAGCTTATTAGGGATTGACCTCAATATAGCATAAAATGGTAAGAAATATCATTCAGGTACAATATGAGTAGGTGTAACTAGTGGATTAGCCGGAACATTATTGATTGGATCAATAATACTATCGGGCTTGAAAAAAACAGCATAACAAAAGACAATTAGAAAGAAAATAATTCCTAATAAATCCTTAAATATAAAATAAGGATGAAAGGGAACTTTATTAGAAACAGATAATGCTATATTTAAAGGGTTACTAGAACCACTTTCATGCAAAACAGCAACATGAATTAAAGATAGTAAGGCAATAACAAAAGGTAGTAAATAATGTAAACTAAAAAAGCGATTTAACGTAGCATTATCAACAGAAAAACCGCCCCACAACCATATAACTATGTATTCTCCAACGACAGGAATCGCCGAAAAAAGGCTTGTTATGACAGTAGCTGCTCAAAAACTCATCTGTCCCCACGGTAAAACGTAACCTAAAAAAGCTGTAAGTATCATAACTATTAAGATTGTTACACCCAAATTTCAAAGAAGCTCACGTGGTGTAATGTAAGAATTATAGTATAACCCCCTAAAAACATGTATATAAACGCATATAAAAAAGAATGATGCACCATTGGCATGAATATATCTAATTAATCAACCATAATTAACATCCCTCATTATATATTGAACACTAGAAAAAGCACTTTCTATACTAGGAACATAAAACATTGCTAAAAATATACCTGTAACAATTTGAATACCGAGACAAAAAGCAGCTAAAGCTCCAAAGTTTCATAGGTAGCTTATATTTGGAGGAGCTGGATAATCTATTAAAAAACTATTTACTATATTTAATAAAGGATATTTTTTTATAAAACGCATAGTTAAAATAAATTAAAAAAAATTAATGGATGGTAGGGACAGGATTCGAACCTGTGAAGCATTGTAGCAAAAGGTTTACAGCCTTTTCCCTTTAACCGAACTTGGATACCCTAACATAGTAAAATAAAACTATATAAATAAAATTAAAAAAGCCATAACCAGAGCTAATAACCCTATAGCTTCAGTTAAAGCGAAACCGATTAAAGCATAACTAAACAATTCTTTTTGTAAATTTGGGTTTCTAGAAAAAGCTAAAATCAAGCAACCAAAAACTATACCAACACCAGCACCTGCTCCAATTAAACCTGAAGTCGCTAAACCAGAACCTATCATTTTAGAACTTTGTAAAATAATTTCTAAATTTTTCATCTTTGTTTTTTTTATTTAAAAAAACATGGTTATATGCTGATAAATAATTTTTACAAAAATGTACGCTATTCGATTAAAAAAAAAGTCTAGTACAAAAACTAACAATAATAGTTATGACATATTATTAAAAAAAAGCAAATATAACTTACCTATAGGATCGTACAACCAAACTAAAATGATTGTCACTTTAGACCTAGATTCATACATATTTGCCATAACAAAAGGCTGCATAATATCCGAAAACTTTAAAAAGATTTTTATTAAAACAACTATAAATATCAGCAATAAAAAAAATATTAAAATTATTTTTTAAAAATGACCCTAATCAATAAAATTATTAAAAAAAAAAATAATTTATACAATAATATTATAAAAACAGGATCTGTTTTATATATAAAATATTTATTACTAAAGGAGGATGAAATAAAAATCTCTTCATTTATAGGACTGTGTGTCGTAAAAAAAAGAAAATCTAATACTTTGATACTAAAAAATAGTATTAAAAAAGAAAATATTAAATTAGTTATAAATGCACACTCACCCTTGATTATAAGCATTAAAATTGTAAAACGATATAAAAAAAAATTTAGACTATCGAAACTTTACTACAAGTAAAAATGACCGTTATTGGAATCGAACCAATACTCCTTATGGAAATAGGTTTTAAGCCCATCGCGTCTACCAATTCCGCCAAACGATACAGAGGGTGAATAATGGGACTCGAACCCATATTTACAACTTCACAAATTGTCACTTTACCTATTAAGTTATATCCACCTGAAGTTTATAGAAAGGAACAAAAAATTAAAAAAAAATAATAGCTAGTGTTTTAAAAAAAACAAAACTTTTAACTATTAGGCGTTTTTTTATTGCTATTTTATTAAGGATACCCCAATGTAAAACATTTTTGAAAATATTTAGAAGAATCAATAAAGGCATTTTCCATCTAAATAAAATAGCTTTAAGGGGTGAGCGTAATTTAGGGCGAAAAAGGAAATTAAACTTTTTTCTTGTAATAAAACTAGATTTTAACACAAATACTATATTATCTAACAAAAATTTTTTTTTGAAAAAAGAAAAATAATCCTTAAAAAAAAAATTGGCATATATTTTTTTGCTAAGCTTTTTCGAAGAAAAACTAACCGAATTAAAAATAAATCTGGAAGAAATAATATAGCGAGAGTAGAAAAGAGTTTTAGCTATAATTAGATAAAAAAAAAACAAAGACTTTAAACTTTTTGAATTACCCGGGATCGGATAAAAAACATTCGATGGGTTGTCGATTGTATCCACTATCGCGATAGACGGTATATTTATAATAAAAGATTCATTTATAACATAATGATTATTTTGAACATTAGGAACAAAAATGCCGTGAGGAAACTTGGAAGGTTTTATAATGGAGACATATTTATAATTAGACAACATCCCCTTACACCATTTAGAGTTTAAAAAAGAGACTTCCGGAAATAAGCTACGGAGCTGGCATAATTCAACACTTCTATTGAACAAAGAAAAGTTTTCATTTACCATCCATAAATGCCCCTTATTTACAAACAATTCATTTAAAAACCCAATAAACTTTTTAGATAAAAGGTATGTATAACTCATATTAAATATATTTGTATTTTTGTATTTACCTATTAAAAAAAAATTTGTACGCGGATTTCAATTTGCAATATGATAACCTAGAAAAAGGTCGGATGCTATTAACTGGTTTACTGTTAGATTTACACGATTTAACATACAAAAGATATTATATTTTTTATTATATGTAAAAATAAAAACTAAAATTATAAATAAGTTTAAAAAGAAGATTTGGATTAAAAAAAAATAAGACGTTTACGATCGTAATAACCGAAATTACTAAAGAATTTAAAAACGGCACATCTGACAAAAAGACTCAACCAGTACTTCTATTGAAATACATTAATTTAACCAACCTTATGTAATAAAATACACTTATAACACTAAAAATAACAAAAAGAATTGTTAACCAATACATCTTATATTTTAAAGAAAATAAAAATAAAAAAAATTTGCTATAAAAGCCTAACAATGGCGGTACACCTGCAATTGAAAAAAGTAATATAAAAATACTAAATGACAGGAAGGGGTTAACTTCAAACAAATTAGAAAACATGTTTATTCTTTTAACAAGGAGCCCGCTTGATCGATCCCTTAAAGATAAAAAACAAAAAAATAAACCCACCATAATAAAAATATACGAAATAAGATAAAACAAAGTTACATATATTCCAGAAATATCACCTAAAGATAAACCAAATAATAAATAACCTGTATTAGTAATCATACTATAGGTAAGCATTCTTTTTAATTTAATTTGATAAATAGCCGCTACTGAGCCTAGTATAATTGAGAACAACGCGGTCAGTGTGAACAGGCCTTGGGCAAATAAAAAAACCTCGAAAAAAATACAATAGTATAATTTAAAAATAACAAACATAAGAGCTATTTTTGGTATGGTTGACAGATATGCTGTGACAAAAAGAGGTGAACCTTCGTAAACATCAGGCATCCACATATGAAACGGGACTGAACCAAGCTTGAAAAGGAAACCGACTGTCAAAAGTAAAAAACCGACAAGGAATCCGCTAAAAGACATAGAACTAGAATTAAGGGTAAACCCGGTTATTTGAACCTCTGATAGAAATAACGTTAAATCGGTGTAAGAAAGTAGACCCGTAAAACCATATATTAGGGAAATTCCAAAAAGTATAATACCGGACGAAAAACAGCCTAAAATAAAATACTTTAAACCGCTTTCTGTAGAAAAAGAAGAAGTTTGTTTAGACGCAACTAGTATATAAAAAGTTAAACTTTGTAATTCGACTATAAAAAATAAACTAATTAAATCATTTGAATTTAAGAGCAATATACTACTAAAAAGGGAAATAAATAAGATTAAGATAAACTCAAAATCGTAGTGTTTAAAATGCGATATATATTGTTTTATAGCAAAAATAAAAATAAGAAATCCTAACAAAATTATATTTTTAAAAAAAACAATAGCAGCGTCACTATAATAAAAACCAGCAAACAGGTAGTATGAGTCTGAAGTATTGTTATTTAAAATAAAAATAAGCAGTATAATAACAAATGGAAGCAGATTTACAAATATCCCACCGACATTTAAATAATAGTTAGAACGGTAATTTTTTTTATTGGATAATATAACAAAAAAAATTAAAAACGTGATTATAGAAAGAATAAAGTATATCTCAAAATGAAAAAAGCTTAAATCATTAGAAAAAAGACCATAACTAGAGGTTAAATCATACTTGAGTAATTTTTTATCAAAAGTTAAATTAAAAAGGTTTAAAATATTCATAAATTTATTTAAAGCTTAAATATACGTACAGCGGGGCTTCAATTAACGAAATAATATAAGAGCCTTTTAAGCCAAATAATACCGTAATAAAACAAAAACTGAAACCTATAACAAATTCTTTTTTTGAGAAGTCAGAAAACTTTAAATAATAACGGGTGGTTAACTTATTAAAAATTATCCTATTATATAATCAAATTGAATATACAGCTGTCAAAATAATACTAAAGGTGGCAATTAAAGCTGCAAAGTGATTGTTTTCGAATAAACCTAGCAATATCAGAAACTCACCAACAAAACTACTTGTTCCTGGAAAACTAATATTTGAAAGTATTAATATGAATAAACAAAAACTAAAAATAGGCATAGTAGAAACTAAACCACTATAATATCGTAAAATTCGAGTTTTATACCTATCATAAATACAGCCTATACAAAAAAATAAACCACTTGAAACAATACCATGACTAAGCATTAAAAAAACGCTGCCTCCTATACCTTGAATATTCGAAGTAAACAAACCTAAAATAACAAAGCTCATATGACTAACAGACGCATATGCTATTACCTTTTTTAAATCAACCTGCCTGATAGTACTACAACATGTGTATATTATACCAAGCAAACATAGAGTATAAACAAAAGGTAAAAAAAAATACGTAGCGTCACAAAATATTGGAATTACAAATCTTAAAAGACCATATGTACCTAATTTTAGTAAAACGCCTGCTAAAATAACAGATCCCACAGTGGGTGCTTCAACATGCGCTTCTGGTAACCAGATATGAAAAGGAAACAAAGGAACTTTAACGCAGAATGCAAAAAAAAATGATGCTCAAAGAATTAATTGTCTATAAAAACTAAAGTTTGTGTTATATAAAACTCTAATATCTGTAGTTTGAATATGCGAATATATTACTAAAATCCCAAGAAGCATTAATAATGAACCAAATAAAGTATAAAAGAATAATTGGTAAACTGCATGTATTTTTCTTTGACGAGATCCTCAAACCCCTATCAAGATAAACATAGGTATAAGTATACTTTCAAAAAAAATATAAAAAAAAACCAAGTCTAAAACACAAAAAATATTAAATAAAATAAAAGTTATAAAAATAAGGCAAATAATAAAACTACTGTACTTATATTTTATGCTATTTCAACTTATCAGTATACACACCGGAGTCAGAAAAAATGTCAATAATAAGAAAAGCAAGGAAATATTATCAATTCCAATAACATAATGAAAATTGTAAAGAAATAATCACTGCTTATGGAGCTGAAAATTGTAGACATCAAACTCAGCCAAAATATTAATATTATCTGATAAAATTCAAAAAAAAAGTATTAATATAAACTGAAAAAAAGAAAAAAATAACGAAGTTTTTTTTACTAGCCTTACCTTCTCCGAAGAACCATAAATACTAAAAGAAATAACCAACAATGCGGCTAATCATAAGATAAAAGAGATAAATAATATGTAATATAGTAAAAATCCCATTTGTTAAAATTACTTAAAAAAGCTATCTACACCAGAACCTCAGCAATAAATAGATAAGAAAAGAAAAATCCAAACTACGTCAACAAAATGTCAATACCAGATAGCCGCTTCATATCCGAAATGATGATTATAAATAAAATGCAAATCAATTAGACGAAAAAAGCAGACTATTAAAAATAAAGTCCCTATTATAACATGTAAACCATGTAGACCAGTTGTCATATAAAAAGTTGATCCGTAAACTCCATCGTATATATAAAAACTAGCCTTGTAATACTCATAGCCTTGTCACACAGTAAACTCTAAACCTAAAAATATAGTTAAAAATAAGGCGAAAGCACAAATTACATAATTATCTAAAAGAGGGGTTTTAAATTCTTCATTATCAGTACTAGAAAAGAAAAATTTTTGCCACGATTTATCTCTAATAACATGATGGCTTCAAGTAACAGTTAAACCAGAAAGAAGTAAAATTAAAGTATTTAATAATGGAATTTTTAAAGGATTTAAAACGTTAATACCAAGAGGTGGCCAAACAGAACCTAAAACTACACTTGGTGATAAACTAGCATGAAAAAAAGCTCAAAAAAAAGAAAAGAAAAACATTACTTCGGATATTATAAATAATATTACACCAAGCCTCAAACCCTGTTGAACTTTTTTTGTATGATAACCACTAAAAGTACTTTCACGAATTACGTCTCTTCACCATACAAACATCATAAGCAAAATTAAAAGAAAACCGGCTAAAGATAACAAATTACCGTAAGAATAATTATGCATATGCATAACCATACCAAAAGTAAACATCAGAGCCGCTATAGAAGAATAAAGAGGTCATGGACTTCTTGTAACAATATGAAAACTATGTTTTTGGTTACCTGCAAAATGAACCCTGCAGTTGTGATACCACCATTTATTACTTAAATCAACTAATCTTATATCGTTATTGTAGACGTTACTAAACTTATTTAAAAAAAAATCGTAATTTAATTTCATTGGAAAATTTTTTCTCTATAATTGTTACACCCATATACAATTTAACATAAGGGGACTTAAAATACAAAAAATTAAGAAATATTAAAAATTTACGCATAGCGGAATTTTAAAATTTAGAATTAACCACAAGCAACCTACAAATTTATTTAAAAAAATTGTAATCTTTAGTTTTAAATCTAGAAAAACACAAAGACATAATCTTAGAATTACGGGTGATAGAATCGGACATATAATAATTATTATTAATTGAAAAATAATTAAAAAAATGGTAAAAGGTCTGGCCATAAGGGATAAAAAACCTAAGTATTGAGGATCTTTTATACAATATAAATGGGGTAGATTCGGAAAGGAATGAAATCAAATCAAAGGAAGATTTAACCTTAAAATAAGAAAAACCAAAATTATCAATTAAAGCGTTTAAAATTTTTCAATCATCTCTAGAATTGCCTGGATTGAAAAGAACTCTTTTAGTTTTTTGGACAACGGCTAACGAGTTAGAATAAAAAGTATTTTTTTCAATAAAAGACGTGCTTGGGAATATTAAATCTGAATTTATAGCATTTATATCTCCGTGGTGCCCTTGGTAAATTTGAAACGCATGGGGATTCGCTAAAGCCACTTTATCAAAATTTAGAATAAAATTTATAGGAAAGTTCAAAAGGTCATTATTTTGTGAATGCGCAGACGAAAAGTTAAACTCTTTAAGTGCAAAATAAGAAGAATCATTAGATATAATGTTTAAACCATTCCAGTTATCACAAGATATATTAGTAAAACGAAATAAAAAAGCAAGCAAATTAGTATTTAATAAAGAAGAGGAGTCGCCTACTAAAAACAAAGGCCTATAAGAAAAACCTTTTGCAATTTTAGTGCTCAACCAGTGAGATCCTTCTAAAACTTTTAACAAAGTTTTAGAAGAACTTGAGATATGTTTAACAAAATAATTAAAATTAGAATAAAAACCTATAACAAAAACCGGCAACATTTTTTTACTAACTAGGTGTTTTAACTTAGAATTAACAATCGGTAATTCAACCCTTAAATTAATATCAAGCAACATGCAAAAGTCAGATTCATTTAACCGAGTTAGCGGTGTATTAAATGAGTAAAGTGATGTGATGTCGTTACAAACCGAACTTTGGACAGTTGGTAGAAAAAAATTAGAACCGTTTAGAAGTAAAAAGCGTTTAAATATATAAATCGTTTCCAAATCTAAATGATCCCCCATATAACCACGCAAAGGAATAAAGGAAGACTGATTATTAGAATTTATAAAACTATAAAAAAGCTTTTTTACAAACAGCATAGACTTTTTTCAACCGATTTTTAAAAAGGTACCACCCACCTTTATCATAGGATCATATAAACGTTGGCGTCTAAAAGAATCGTAAGAAAAACGTATTTTATCTGTAATCCAATCCTCATTCAAATCGTAATTTACCCTAGGAAGTACGCGCATAATTTTAGTACCTCGAACGTCAACCCTTATATTGCTATGAAGAGAATCTAAAATATCTATTGAATTATAACTCTTTAACTCCCAAGGTCTTGAAGTAAATGCAAATGGTTTTGAAGTTAACGCACCAACAGGACATAAGTCAATAACATTACCAGATAGCTCGCTTCGCATCAAATTTTCGATATAAAAACCTATCTCCATTTTAGAACCTCTACCAGTAATACCTAAAATATTAATACCGGCTACCTCATTACTAAACCTAACGCAGCGGGTACAATGTATACACCGGTTCATGATAGTTTTTATAAGAGGACCACAGTCTTTATCCTCTACCGCCCTTTTAAATTCATAAAATCTACCCCGGTCACTACCAAAAACTATAGATTGATCTTGTAAATCGCACTCGCCCCCCTGATCACAAATCGGACAATCCAGTGGGTGATTGGCTAACAAAAACTCAAGTACAGATTCCCGGGCTTTTTTTACCTTCAGTGTATTTGTATAAATGCTCATCGAATTCGAAACATTAATTGCACACGAAGCTAGTGGTTTAACTTGCTTTAAATCTTCTACTAAACACATACGACAATTACCTGCAATAGATAATTTTTCGTGAAAACAAAATCTGGGAACATCAACTTTATTCTTCAAGCAAGCTTGTATAAGCGTTAACTTATTATTTATTGTATATTGAAAATCATTTATTTTAAAGGATATATTTTTCATTAAGTATTTTGACTTTTACTATCAAGGGATAAAAATATTACTAAACTTAGCAAACAAACAAATAAACCAAAATTAAAAAAAGCGGTAAAATCCGGAAAAAATAAAGAAAATATTATTTTAATAAAAAACATTAAACCTAATAGAACAATAAAAATATAATTATACAAGAATCCTGTTTGAATCAAGCTAAATATAGCAGAAAATTTACTAATTAATCTAACAAGACTTAAAGGTCCAAAGAGTTCAATCAAGCCTCTATCAATAATTTTAAATGTAAGAAGATAAAACGCACTTAATAGGTTAAATACAAAAATATTATTATATAAAAGATCAAAGTACCATTTTTTAGCTAAAAAGAAATAAGCGTAACGAAAAATACTTTTTTTAACAATAAAAAAAGTATAATCGTATATTACGAAGTAAACAAGTAGGGAGAAGGAAAGTCCAGCTAAACTAAAAATTAACGGGATTAGCTTAAAATAATAATCTAAAAATTCAGCATATAAAATGTCAGAATTAATGTAAAGATTAAAGATTGAATTTGCCCAAAAATCAGTACCTAATCCAATAAAAAGATCCTTAAAAATAAAACCTATAAAAATACTTAAAAACCCTAAAAAACTTAATACATAAAAAATAAAGGAGCGGGACTCATGTGAAGAACTAACGGCCCTAACATATGAATTAGGTGTTGCAAAAAAAACAAGATACACTAACCTAATAGAATAAAAAGAAGTTATGAAAGCAGCAAATACACCTAACCAGTAAACAAAAAAACTATTAATTGAAAATTTAGAGAAAGCTATTTCTAAAACGACTTCTTTGGAATAAAAACCAGTTAAAAAGGGAAATCCTGTCAAAGACAAAGAACCAACTAAAATAGCCACATATGTTAAAGGCATTAATTTTACTAAACCACCCATTTTACGCATATCTTGTTCATCTAAAAGTGCATGAATAACCGATCCTGCACCGAGGAATAGCAGAGCCTTAAAAAAACCGTGGTTAAAAAGATGAAATAAACCGACAGAATAATTAGACATACCGCAAGCAAAAAACATATATCCTAATTGGCTACAGGTTGAATAAGCTATAACCTTTTTTATATCATATTGAACTAAACCAACAGTACCAGCAAACAAGGCTGTCAGACCCCCTATTAAGGATACCAAAAACAAACCTGAAGCACTATACTCTAATATAGGGGAGGATCTTATAAGAACAAAAACCCCTGCAGTAACCATAGTTGCAGCGTGAATAAGCGCTGAAACAGGTGTTGGCCCCTCCATAGCATCGGGTAATCAAGTATGAAGTCCCAATTGAGCTGATTTACCGATTGCCCCTAAAAATAAAAAAATGACGATAAGATCAACCCTACCTAATTTAAAGCCTAAAAAGGATACCTCCGGTTGAGCATCAAGAAACCGAATCAGATTAAAAACAACACCAAAATCAAAACTTTTAAAAAAGAAAAACATTATTAAAAGTGAAAAATAAATTCCAAAATCGCCAAACCTATTCACTATAATGGCTTTCATAGCTGACTTATTTGCCTGTACTCTTGTATACCAAAAGTTTATCAAAAGGTAAGAAGATAGACCGACACCTTCTCAACCGAGAAATAATTGTACGAAATTACCTGACGTTACTAACATAAGCATAAAAAATGTAAATAAAGAAAGATAACCTAAAAAACGTATTATATGGGGATCCCCATCCATATAATCAATTGAATATAAGTGAACTAACAAAGAAACAAATACAACAAGCAACAGCATAACAGAAGTAATACTATCAAATAAAAAAAACCAGTTTAATTTTACTAAACCTAAATGAAATCAAGTGCCCAAATCTACGTAACAAACTGATTTATTTATTCCCACCTCATAGAATATCCAAAAAGAAAAAACTGCTGACAAAAACATATTAACTACTAAAATAAGTAAAACCCGTTTTCCTAAAAACTTACCTAAAAGACAAGAGATAAAAAGATTTAATAAAGGAAACAATAATGGCAGTAGATACATTCTTAATTTATTAAAGAAACAGAGGTCTTCAAATCCCGCAGCGATTGTCTAAAAATAACCTGCCTTTTTATATTAATATTTTGATTTAATACAAGTATAATCGAACCGATCATAGATATTAATAATATCAAACTAACGACTAAAAATATGAAAAATGTATATGTATAAATTAACCACCCTAAAACTTCTGTATTCGTTATCTCAAGATTTAAAGGTAAAAGGTTAACCGAAAAATCACTCAATTTAACAAAACAAAAAAATGAATCGGTTTTATATATAGTGTTAATAAAGGTGTAATCATTAATTTGAAAATCTGACAAAACTGGAGTCACGTAAATACCATTAACCAATAAACCAGATATCTTAGGGATTTCAGAAAAACTCAGCGCGAGCTTATGTACTGAATAAAAGCCGCTATTTAAGAATAAACTAAAAACCTCAACTATATTAAAGCTAAATCCAAAAGCAAAAAGTTGAAACAAAAAACAGCTACTTATTAATAAACCGGCCGGAATATACCTTCAAAAAACCTCGTCTAACTCTAATATTTTTATATTCAACATCATAACGACAAAAAGAAACAAAACAGCTATAGCGCCTACATAAACAATAAGAAATATAATTGCTATAAATTCAACGCCCAACAATATTAAAACAAACGTAACATTACAAAAAACCAAAATCAAATACAATATTGAGTGAATAGGATTTTTCGATGCGATAACCATAAAACTACAAAATAAGGCTAAAAGACAAAAAATTATCAGCAAATAGTTTGTTAACATTCTTAAACATTTTTAACTATAGATATATAAATAAAGGCGGAATCGAACCGCCGCCTTAAATCTGAAGATTTAATACTCTACCACTAAGTTATTTAACAGTTCAAATTATTAAATTGGGTAGGAATGGAATCGAACCACCGACCTATGGTTTTTCAGACCATCGCTCTACCACTGAGCTACCTATTATAGTAAACTTTATTTATTTACAGATAAAAATTTTGTATATAAGTTAAAAGACATAGGTTTAGTCAAAGACAATCCGTCTGGGTTTCTAATTAGCATAGCAACTAAAAGTTTATAGTCCGCCTCAATAAAAGGGGGTAAATTTATAACGACTTTTCGTTGTTTTAGTTGGGATTTTATAAAAAAATATAATTTTTTATAATATCTTCTGTTAAAAGAAACTAACTCATTAAAATTTAAGTTATAAGACGAATAATTAATAACTGTATTATTAACAAATACATTACCATGCTCGATAAATTTTTTTATAAAATATATAGACGGAAAAAGATTAAGCCTCATAAGAAAATTATCTAATCTACCCTCAAGCATCAAAAATACAGCAAAAACGTTAGCTTTTGACAATTTACGTGCTAAGCTATAAATTTTAAAAAAATCTACCACTTTTCGAAAACCAAAAAATAACGAAACTTTTTTATAATAAATATTTTTTAAGGCAAACAAAGACCATTTCTTGGCTTTTTTTTTAGGGGCGGCTATATGAACAGAATAAAAAAAAACCTTCTGTTTACGAAGATTCAGTTTTTTTTTTATTACAAATTGCAAATTGTTCGTCCTTAAAAAAACCCTTGATCTGTAAAACGTTAACCTTTTATTAACATTGAAGGTAGGGAATTGAAAAAGTTTATTTTGCTTATAAATACTTGGATAAACACAAATCCTAGAGGCATTTGTAAAAACCCTATTTAAATTGAAAAAGTCAGTATAAAGTATGTTAAATTTCAATAAACTAACAATTTTTGAATTCCTAAAGAAAAATCTACGTTTACGCCTAAAACCCCTATCCCCTAAAGATAACGAAACACTAAAAAAAGGCTTTCTCTTTTTAAAAGAAAAAACACGAATACTCTTTCTAAAAAACTTAAACAGTAACAAACTGTAGTTTAAGTTTTTTAGAAACCCTCTACGAAAATATTTGAACTTAGTTTTTATGCGTAAGCGATTCCTTAAAACTACGTCTCTATAATTTAACAATATCGACCGCTTATTATAAGAAAAGGACTTTTTACATATAATATGACCCCATAATTCATCTTGATATTTCTTGTACAATTTATGTTTATAAAATTTAAACATTTAAAAAAATTTAGTATTTAGAGTAGTTTAGCCTCGAAAAGATGTTTTTTTCGAATTATATATCAAATAAAACATCAGTTAAAAATTTTTACCGTTTGAGTTCGGAATGATTTCAGGTAATTTTTTTAAATATTAGTTAATCATTAATTATTTTTTTTATTACAAAACTTAATAGTTTGAAATATATTGGAAACTATAGCACGAAAACTAAGACGCAAAAAACCTTTTTAATTTTTAACTTATATTAAATTAAAGTTTTTAAAATAAATATAAACGTAGTTATAAAAATAGATAGGGTTAACCACATAAACTTCTATAGGCATAAAAGCGTGATTAACACCACAAAGTTCACTGCATTGACCATAAAATGTACCTGTATTTTTTAAATATAAAGAAGTTTGATTTAATCTTCCTGGAACAGCATCAACTTTAACACCAAAAGAAGGAACAGCTCAACTATGTAAAACGTCAGAAGAAGTAATTAAAAGCCTAATATGTGTATTTTTTGGTAAAAAGAGCGGCATGTCAGTTTTTAATAATCTTAGATCCCCCATATTTAACTCAGCTTCATGTATCATATAACTATCAAATTTAATAGTTGTTTCTGGAATTACCATAGGTATATATAAATAACTTAACAAAGAACGGTCTTTTAAGTAACCCATATCTTTGTACATCATTTCCATAGCAGCAAAACGGTCAATAGAATCATAGTCAAATAATTTATTAGAATAAACTACTGAATAATCCGAATACTCGTAGCTCCAATACCACTGATGGCCTATTACTTTGACAGTTAATACAGGATCAATAATTTCATCCATAGCGTAAAGTAAAGCAAAAGAAGGAACAGCAATAAATAAAAGTATAAAAGCAGGTAAAATAGTCCAAATTATTTCTATAGTTGTACCATGATTTATGTTGTATGTTCTATTAACAACGTTAAAAGATAAATTCTCCTTATAAGTATTTACTAATGTGGCAAATACGGAAATACTTTTTGACTCTGGAAGATCATTATTTAACCCACCGTAATAAAATTTTCTATAAGTTGACAATAAAAGATAACCAACCACAAATAAAATAACAGCTAAAAAAAAGAGTATATGGTCATGAAGTTTTATAATACCATAAGCGATGGGGGTTGTAGGATCTTGAAAACCAATTTTTCAAGAGTTAGTATGATCGTTTAAGCATAGTAAAGAATCATGAAAAGCAAAAAAAGCAAATAAAATAGTTACAAAAAATACAACAAGTATCTTAGATTTAAAAAACGAGGAATCAGATACTGATTTAATAGAAGGAATAGTTAAAAAACGTTGAGTTAGAAAACTAACATAAGGTGAAAAAATAGAATGAATAGATTTAACCAACCTCGGTGTATTATTGTTATTAAAGGCTAAATATATTAAATAAAAAAACACTATAACACTTACCGAAGATATAATAGAACCAAAAGAGGATAATATGTTTCAGTAATAATAGTTATCAGGATAATCTGGAATCCTTCTTGGCATACCCGCTAAACCAACAAAATGCATTGGAAAGAATGTTAAGTTAACACCAATAAACATTAACCAAAAATGAACATTGCCGTACATTTCATTATAAGTATAGCCCGAAATTTTTCAGAATCAATAGTAAAATCCAGCAAAGAAAGCAAAAACAGCACCCATAGATAAAACGTAATGAAAATGGGCGACAACATAGTAAGTATCGTGTAACATTATGTCAAGTCCGGCATTAGATAAAACAATCCCAGTTAAACCACCTAAAGTGAATAATATTAAAAAACCTATAACAAAAAGTAAAGGTGTTTTTCTAACTATCTGACCTCCCCATAGTGTAGCAATTCAACTAAAAATCTTTATACCGGTGGGAACAGCAATCATCATAGTTGCGGCAGTAAAGTAAGCTCTAGTATCAACATCTAAACCGACAGTATACATATGGTGAGCTCAAACAATAAAACCCAAAACTGCAATAGACAACATAGCATAAACCATACCTATATATCCAAAAATAGACTTATTAGAAAAAGTTCCAATAATTTGACTAACTATACCAAACGCCGGTAAAATTAAAATGTAAACTTCCGGATGTCCAAAAAACCAAAATAGATGTTGGTAAAGGATAGGATCACCGCCCCCTGATGGGTCAAAAAAACTGGTATTAAAATTTCTGTCTGTTAAAAGCATAGTAATAGCACCAGCTAATACAGGTAAAGAAAACAATAATAAAAATGCTGTAATCAATACAGATCAAACAAATAACGGTAATTTATGCATAGACAAACCAGGTACTCTCATATTAAATATTGTAGTAATAAAATTTATAGCACCAAGAAGCGATGATATACCCGCAAGATGTAAGCTAAATATGGCTAGATCTACGGAACCACCAGAATGCGCCACAATTGAACTTAAGGGCGGATAAACTGTTCATCCAGTACCAGCACCAAATTCAACTAATGAAGAACATAATAATAAGAATAGAGAAGGGGGTAATAACCAAAAACTTATATTATTTAACCTTGGGAAAGCCATATCGGGAGCACCAATCATTAAAGGGACAAATCAATTTCCAAACCCCCCTATCATAACAGGCATAACAAAAAAGAAAATCATAACAAAAGCGTGAGCTGTAATAATAACGTTATAAAGTTGACTATTACCCCCTAGTATTTGAGAACCTGGAGCAGCTAGCTCTAACCTTATAATCATAGAAAATATTGTGCCTATAATACCAGAAAAACCACCAAATATCAAATATAACGTACCAATATCTTTATGATTAGTCGAAAATAATCAACGATTATCAGTAAAAAAGCTTGTTAAATTATTTAATAATCTATTTATCATCATTAAAACATCGTAATTTATAGCATCTATTAGTTTAAAAATAAGCATACCCTTTAAAAAAATTTTGTCCAGCAGCAGGTTCCCCTACCGCTACCTTGTTACGACTTCACCCCAGTCCTTAATCTAATTGTCGTGATTAGTACTAAGATACGATAAGCTTTAAAAAAAATTAAAAGAAATCAGGATCTAAGCCTATACCACTTCTAATCAAACCAATTCCCATGGCGTGACGGGCGGTGTGTACAAAGATTGAGAATATATTCACCGCAGCATTCTATTCTGCGATTACTAGCGATTCCTACTTCATACTCTCGACTTACAGAGAATAATCAGAACTAAGGTTAATTTTTAATGATTAGCTAAAACTCACATTTTTGCTTCACACTGTAATTACCATTGTAGTACGTGTGTAGCCCAACCTATATAGGCCATAATGATTTGACTTCTTCTTCTCTCAATTAATTTTCAAATTAATATTGCTTTATTTTTTTTGAAAACAAATAAAACTGAAGGTTACGTCCGTTAAATGAATTAACAAAACATTTCACAACACGAACTGCCGACAACCATGCAGCACCTGTACAAGTCAATATAATATATCAAAACACATTATATAAAAAAGCTAGTAATAATAGGAATAACCCATATCAGAGCTAAAACAACTTGTATTCAAGGGTTGGTAAGATTCTTTGCGTTATATCAAATTAAACCACATACTCCACCGCTTATACAATCTTCCGTCAGTTTCTTTGAGTTTTAACCTTGCGGTCGTAGTACTCAGGTGGAATATTTACGCGTTAGCTTAATTACACCTTGCAGTATAATCAATATTCATCGGTCAGGGCATAGACTACCAGGGTCTCTAATCCTGTTTGATCCCTATGCTTTTGTGCCTCAGTGTCAGTATTAAAATAGATAGCAGCCTTCGCCTATTGCATGTCCTTTAAATATCGAAAAATTTCACCTTTACACTTAATGTTCAGCTATCTTCTAGTAAACTCTAGCCTGTTAGTATTAAAAAGCCTTTAAACTTTGAATTTAACCTTTACTTTGAAACTTAACAAGCCACCTACGCACCCTTTACACCCAGTCAATGCGAATAACACTCGCCCTCTCCGTATTACCGCGACTGCTGGCACGAAGTTAGTCAGGGCTTCTCCTTCAAGTACGATTGCATTATAATCCTTGACGAAACGAGTTTTACAGCAATTAAGCCTTCTGATCACCCACGTAACATTACTCGATCAAGCTTTCGCCCATTGTCAAATATTCTCCACTGCTGCCCTTTTAGAAGACTTGGGCCGTTTTCAGTCCCAATGTGGCTGATCATTCTCTCAAACCAGCTAAGCATCGTCGGCTTGTTGAATAATTACTACAACAACTACCTAATCCTTTAGAAGCTCTATTGTAGGCGATATAAATCTTTTATCTTTATTAATAAATTCAGGTATTTAACCTAACCTACACTTCAATTCTCCTATGCTACTCACCAGGTCACCACTTAAAGCAATATTTTGCTCTTCGTTCGATTTGCATGTGTTAAAATATGTTACCAGCGTTCACTCGGAGCCAGAATAAAACCCAACGATTGTCTATATAGGTAATAAAATTACTTATATATAATATAATATCTTTGACAACACTGAAAATAGAAATTAGAATCAAGAGGGTAGGACTCGAACCTACATCGTCAGGGCATGAGCCTGATATGTTTCCATTTACAATACCTCAAAAAAACAAATAATCTTTTAAGTAAACGCAAAATGAATATAAATTTTAAAGGCTGAACAAGCAAGATAATCAGAAATACACAAACTTAAGTAATCTTAATAACAAATTTTACTTTTATCTAACATTGTTATTAAAAAAGTATGTTTTTCTAACATTTTTTATCGATCCTGCCCCAAGTTCTTTTACCCTAAACACCTAAAAAAAAATACCGAATAACTATTTAAAGCCGAAAAAGCTATTATATAAAAGTCTTAAGTTGTACAAAGCAGGTAAAAATAGCCAATTCAAATCTAATTCACTTAAAAATTAAAAATGTAACTGAATAGAAAGGATGAAAACGGAAAGCGAAGAAAAGCTATAAAGTTCTGTAGCATTTTGACAGAATTACCCTATTTAAACTAAATACTATATAAAAACTAAAAAAATTATTGAGAGTGACAGGACTCGAACCTGCATCTTTTAACTCGACAAGTTAACTCTTTACCAATTAAGTTACACTAAAAACTCAGAGTGACAGGACTCGAACCTATAATCTTCTGTTCCCAAAACAGACACATTACCTATTATGCTACACCCTGTTAAATTAAGTATATGGACGCAATCAGAATCGAACTGATATCTAATACGTGCAAGGTATTGATTTTACCATTAAACTATGCAGAGCCAAAAAATAGGCCTAACTGGAATCGAACCAATAACCTTTCGTTATGAGCGAAATATTTTACCATTAAACTATAGGATTATAAAAAATATACCAAAATTGCAAAAAAATCATATATAAAAATTCAAAAATTAGTACGCGTAAACGATTCGTCACCAAATTTAATTTCGCGCCTATAAAAAGTCATTATCTACGACCGGTTAAAAAAACATAAAAATTATTTTCTTGCTTATACGCTATCAGCAATTATAAAATTTATACGTAGCTACTCGACAATGCCATTAACAGTACAATCGATTTACCAGTGGTATACATTTCTCAATCCTCTCGTACAAAAGAAACGTTTTTTTAGTTTTTATTAAATGACAGATAGGAACCGAACTGTCTCACGACGTTCTAAACCCAACTCACGTACCACTTTAATAGGCGAACAGCCTAACCCTTGGAACCGCCTGCAGCTCCAGGATGTGATGAGTCGACATCGAGGTACCAAACAAGCCCGTCGATAAGGACTCTTAGGGCCCATTAGCCTGTTATCCCTGACGTACCTTTTATCCGTTAAGCAATAGCCCTTCCATTCAGCACTATTGGATCACTATGGCCGACTTTCGTCTCTGACTCGATCTGTCAATCTACTCAGTCAAGCAATCTTTTACCATTAAATTTTTAATTAATTTTTGATTAATTATTATTACCATTTGCACGCCTTCGTTACTATTTAGAAGGCGACCACCCCAGTCAAACTACCAGTCATAAAATATCCTAAAGATTTTAGTTAGTTTTAAAAATTAAAAAAACAGTATTTCACCGGCGCCTCAGCAGTTAACTAGCGTTAAAGCATAATAAGCAAACTGTTTATTCTACATATTTAATATTTTAAAAACAATTTATGATTATAGTAAAGGTGTACAGGGTCTTTCCGTCCAATCATTTATATACTGCATCTTCACAGCAAATTTAATTTCACTAGGTTAATACTGGAGACAGTAGGGAAGTCGTTACACCATTCATGCAGGTCGGAACTCACCCGACAAGGAATTTCGCTACCTTAGGACCGTTATGGTTACAGCCGCCGTTTACTGAGATTTATATTCATGGCATTTCTACCAATCCTTTTTGTCTTTCAGCACCGGGCAGGTGTCAGACCCTATACATCGTTTTACAACTTAGCAGAGTCCTGTGTTTTTAGTAAACAGTCGCTACCCTCTATTCTGTTACACCTATAAGTAATTGCTTACAAAAGGTACTCCTTCTCCCGAAGTTACGGAGCTATTTTGCCGAGTTCCTTCAATATTATTATCCTATCACCTTAATATACTCTATTAAAATATCGGAGCCGATTTAAGTACGGTTTTCTATTTTCAGAGCTTTTTCCAGAAAGGTCCTAACAACTCAACTAATTAACTAAAATTGAATAGTCTGCTCCCTTTGTCACTTGCTGAAAAATTTGAGAATTTTAACCCAAAACCCATCGCCTATAATTTTCATTATAAAACTTAGGGGCCGATTAACCCTATTAAAATAAATTTATAAATAGGAAACCTTATATATACGGTGGAATAGCTTCTCACTATTCTTTGCTACTCATACAGGCATACTTTCTCTTAATATACCAATGAATTCTCACGAATTCATCTTATTAAATTATAAGATACTCTACTACCGATTTACATATAGCTTTAGTAAATAATTTTAGTCCGTTATATCATAAAATTCTATAATGCTTTTATAAAATTAGTGAGCTGTTACGCTTTCTTTAAAGGATGGCTGCTTCTAAGCCAACCTCCTAATTGTTATAACACTTTGAATTATTTCATACACTTAATTATTTTTCTGGACTTTAGCTGATATTCTGGGCTGTTTCCCTTTTGATTACGAACCTTCGCGCCCGCAATCTGCCTGTTCTGTAAAAAAAATTTATTGTTATTCGTAGTTTAAGTAAACTCAGTAGAAGTATTAATTCCCATTGCTTACCTAGAGCTCTACCAACAATAATGTAAACAAAACGCTCTACCTAAATAGATTTCGTAGAGTACTAGCTAACACTAAGCTTGATTAGCCTTTCACCCCTAGCTACCACTCATCCCGGTATTATGCAACATACATGGGTTCGATCCTTCAGTACGTATTAAAGTACTTTCAATCTGGCAGTAAATAGATCGCTTAGTATCGAGTCTCAAAAAACTAACTTAACGCTTAATTAAAGCTCGCTTTCACTTCACCTTTATCTAACGACTATAGTTTGCTAGCTCTTTAGAAATCGCCCGCTCATTATGCAAAAGGCACCCTATAACACATTCTTGTGCGCTAGATCCTTAAGGTAAACAATTTCAAGATCTTTTAACTTTGTCTTTTCATCTTTCCTTCACAGTACTTGTTCACTATTAGTCATAAAAGTGTATTTAGCCTTAGCAAATGGGTTTGCCTTTTTCCAATAGAATTTCACAGATTCTATTTTACTAGTTGTCATATAAAAGTAAGAAAAATATAAAGGGCTTTCACCTTCTATGGCGCTTAAATCATATAAAACTTCTAATTTCTTAACTTTAAATTTTGGCTACTTTGTTTTCACTCACCATTACTAACAAAATCTTTAATTATTTTTCTTTCCTCTAACTATTGAGATGTTTCACTTAATTAGGTAAGAACAATATTTAAATGTTAGATTTCTCTGCTGGAATTTACAATTCTAAGTAATTTTTCGACTCATTGTATATTTCGTTCGATTAGACGCCAGAAACTTTTATGCTATAAGATATTCGTTATTTACCCTGTAATTTTTATATAATTACTTATTTGTATTTATATCAATTTTTTATTTTTGTGCACCAACATATTAAACACGATATGGGGATAATGGGACTCGAACCCATACGGAACTACCCACTGATTTCTAAAATCAGCCTGTCTACC